>Ga0163144_10001379_pt1 | contig 57357 bp, 95 predicted proteins | sample OliLak19BULKMAT1_FD_123175 | JGI IMG/M metagenome (GOLD analysis project Ga0163144, IMG submission 123175) | Freshwater microbial mat bacterial communities from Lake Vanda, McMurdo Dry Valleys, Antarctica - Oligotrophic Lake LV.19.BULKMAT1 | ecosystem: Environmental > Aquatic > Freshwater >...
CTGGGACAACGTGCTCCCCCCAACGTAGGAGTCTTAGAATGTTCGTCGGACATCTTCCAATCATGGGCCAATCGCAATTTGCACCCGCATACGCAGGTGCAAGCGCCTTTGGCAATTTGTCTCCCGGATCATCTTGGGGTTCCGGCGGCGTGACCCTTGCTGTTCCGTCTCCCACCGGGCGGTACTTATGGGCGATCGATATCATCGTGCTCGTCAATGGGGCCTATCTCACATGGATCCCTAACGCCATCGGATCGCCCGGCTTTACCTATGCAGTACTATCGGGCAACGGATCATCAGTGACATCGGGTCGTGGTACCACGCCCGTCGGGAACTTGACCAATACGATTCAGGCCAGCGCGACTCAAAAAAGCACCGTACTTCTTCAAGTGGATTTTGCAGCGCGGCGATTTAGCGCACAGCACAACGTCGATCACACGTCAGGTGCGGCCAACCTGCGCCCTATCACGGGCACGTGGACAAACGCGACGGCCATCACGTTCATCACGCTAGGCTCGGGCGGCGCCGCTGATTTCGCGGCAAACACGTCTTGGTGGCGTTGGGACGACATCCTTTCCTTCGGCCCACGCCACTGATGCACATCGCGCTCGTCACAACGTGGCCACCCGCGCATTGCGGAATCGGAACATACACGCGCGACCTTGCGCTCACACTCATGGCGATGGGTCACAAAGTCACGATCCTCGCTGAGACGCTGGACACAAGTCACGAAGGACACAGCAAAGACGCCCCATTTGTGCGGCGCGTGTGGAACCGCAAGTCGCCATACGCAGCGCCCTTCGGTCTGGGGCAAGTGACTGCCGCCATTCAGCAGCTACAGCCCGACGCCGTACACGTTCAGCACGAGTTCGGGCTCTTTCCACGTTCAGAAGAGCTCTTGCGGCTCGCCGCAGGGCAAAAGACCTTCATCACGTTCCACACAATCGAGCCGGCGCCGAAGTTCCTTAGCTGCTTCAACGAACCTCGCGCAAACATCTGCGCAATCAGTCACACCATGGCCGGACTCGCGGCGCTGGCCACTCGCGGATGGGCCACACGCCACATCCCGCACGGCGTAACGCCACAAGCCAACGCCGTCGTGACTACCACGAACACGTTCTTGTGCCCGGGCTTTGTGTCGCCGTCAAAGGGACACACCGAAATCCTAGAAGGATTTGCGCGGTATCTTGATCGTGGCGGCACGCACTCACTCGCCATCGCGGGCTCGTGCCGTGACGCACAATACGCGGACAAACTGCGCGAACGCGCGTTCAAACTTGGGCTCGACACGCCACGTTACCGTTTTGTTGACCGCTTCTTCACCGATGAAGCGTTGACGAGACTGATCAAGTCGGCGAGCGCCGTTGTTTTGGGGCACGCGGCAAAGCAAAGCCCGTTGTCCGCCAGCGGGCAAGTTGCCCAAGCCATCAGCGCCCACGTGCCGATCGTGGCGAAGGACGTGGCGATCTATCGAGAAGCACCCGGGCTCTTTTGGCGAACGCCAAACGAACTGGCGCTTGCGCTTGATGCGGTTGTCCGTCCTGCGGTAGTGTCCACGCTGCGGGGCCAATCTGAAAAGGCGCTTGACGAGCGTGCCTGGGGAACGGTCGCCGCCAATCACATCAGACTTTACGAGGGCGTATGGACATAGTTTACTCAGAACACTACTCAAGCGAGTATTGGCAGGGGACGAAGAAGTACCGTGGCGTTGATGGCATGGAGCACGCCTACACCGGGCCATCACTCACCTGGGACGGATTCGATCTTGTCGCAGACGCACTCTGCCGGGTCTGGAAACCAAAAGCCGGCGACACGATGCTTGATGTCGGCTGCGGTGGCGGCGACTTCGCGCGACGAATGATGCGCCGTGGACTAGACGCTTACGGATGCGACGTTTCCGAGTACGCGCTCGACAACGTGGTCCCCGAGATGCGGGATCGAGTCGCCTACTGCGATATCACGCAAGCGCCCAAAGTACTGCCGTGCCGGCACACCATGGACCATCTGCCCGCAAAGTACGACTTCGTGACGTCGCTCGATCTCATGGAGCACCTCTACCCCGAGGATCTTGACGCCACGTTCGATTGGATCTGCTCAAAGACACAACGAAAGCTCTTCCTGCTCGTCGCCACCGTCGACACCGACAAGCAGGAGTTCATTCACGTCAAAGGAACGCCAATCCCGCTTGAGTGGGAAGCGACCGCAGTTTCAGGTCACGTTCACGTGCGGCACTTCGAATGGTGGGTCAAGTACTTCTCTAAACGCGGAATGAAAATCGACTGGCCACGCATGTACCTGTTTCAGCGCGAACGCGAACGCGATCACGGATGGCACAACACCGGCGGATGGTCGCACGGCACCACGTTCTTTCTTGAAAAGCCTTGAGCCGAGGGATATACCCTACGGATGGGATTCAAGCCAAGGGTGAAGCCACCCGCCATTGTTGCCGCAGTTGCCACCCGCCTTGAGCGCGTGATCGAGGCGCACGAAAAGCGCAAGCACAACGCCGCTGAAGCCGCAAGCGACCATCAGGATTTGCCGGATTGGGCTGGGGACGGCGACGACAAGTGAGCTCAAAGGGAAGGGGGCCAAGCCTGGGCGGACCGTCCGAGTTCTACCCGACCCCCGCCAGCGTCACGCAACAGCTTTTCAAGACGTCGCCTTGGCTTGCAGTTGACGGTCTATGGCTTGACCCGTGCGTCGGTGACGGCGCCTTGGTCCGTGACGCTGCACCGTTTCTCAAAAACGCAACTTGGGACGTGTGCGATCTGCTTTCGGAGGATTTGCTCGCGCCGAATTTTGGAGGGGCGCACATTCGCCAAGCCTACTTCGGCAAGACGTTTCTCACACACGCGCCGACAAACCGACAGTACGTTTCGGCGCTGATCAATCCGCCGTTCTCACAATGGACGAACTTCGTTGAGCGGGCACTTCTCATGTCGGATCGTGTCATCGTGCTTGGCGCCATGACGGTTTTTGGGTCAACGCTGCGGCTCGAATGGTGGCGCCACATGCAGAAATACTTGGTGCTTGAGCACGTCATCGTGCCGCGCCCACGCTTCCGAATGAAGTGCAGCGACTCGGTGGACTACGAGTGGATAGTCTTCGATCGAAAACCCAAACGACCGTTTGCGAAAGTGTGGCCCACTTGACATCCTCCCCGCCCTAAAGGGCGGGGATTCCCGGCTTCGCAGCCGAGCGTTCCTGCTTCAACCCCGACTGCACCGCATTCCGGAGAATACGTTGACTGACACCAGGTCCACAGGCAGACACCGCGAGTCCCGCGGCCAAGATATTCTTTGCGTGGTAGCAATGCCTTCTGTAAGTGTCAAGCACCATCGCTCCGGCCTGAAGGCCGGGGTTTCAGACCCAGGAGAAATTTGATGATTCAGTTACGACTCCCCGGCGTCGACGACCTACCGCAACAAGCGCCAACGTGCTGCACGTGCGTCGTCGAAATTGTGGCAGCGTTACGAGAAGAAGCAGCGAGTAGCGGTTGCGCAGCATCGGCGGACGCGCTTCGTGAAATGGCCTTGTACTTTGAAGATTGTTGGACCATTGCCACCACACGACGTAAAGGCCACGTTTTGGACTCAAAAGTTGCTCTGTGACTTCAAAATGCCACACGTGATTTACCGCAAGTGGATCGAACAAAGGTACGCAGTCGATCTTGAGCCGTATCTCGACGCTGCATACACAATCGGCCAAAGTACCCCCGATCGTTGGCGCCAGACAGAAGACGAGTGGCTTTCGAGCCGTCTAGGGGAGATGTTCCCGAACCTGCCCCCGTACTTCTCAAGGGGCCTGCTCAACGCCCCTCTGGTGCGTACACTGCCAAACGACGACATGTTTGCTTACCCCGTCTTCATGGTCCGTCATGACAAGCGGCGCTTTTACGTTCGCGACAGGTTCGCACGTGGCGGGGCTTGGACGTGGGCACCGCAAGCCAAACGCTGGCGAAATCGAGACGGACTAGGGATCGGAGCATGGAAGAAGGCCCTCCTTGGTACCGGCGTGAAGCTGTAGTATTCTGGCGCTGATGCCAAGCTTCATCGATCCCGTCCCAGGAAGTATCGTGACATCGGGCTGGGGTCGGCGACGCGTCCGACCCGACGGCGTCGGATGGCACGAGGGCCTGGACTTCTTCGCCCCGATCGGGACTCCGATCCGCGCGATTGACGATGGCCGGGTCACGTTCATCGACCGGACCGCAGATAGCCCCGCCGGGCTCTTCATGATGCTGGAACACCCGGACGGTTGGCTTTCTCGCTATATGCACATCTCACGGTTCATGGTCGGGGACGGCGCCATCGTCAAGAAGGGCAACGTCATCGCCCTCGTTGGCAACACGGCCGATCCGGTGCTTCAAAGCAGCGGCCCACACCTGCACTTCGACTTGGCCGCGCTCGATCCGACGCAAGTCTACAAGTGGGGCGCCCCCAAGCCATACGGATGGGGAAAACGGAAGTCATCGTCGGGGCGCTCGTACACCGGCGTTCCAGCGGAGCCGTTCATCCCGGCCAACTACAACGCCCGCACCAAGCTTGAAGCCGTCACGCACGGCATTCCGCTGCACGGCGGCATCCTGGGGACAAGCGAAGGCGACCCGACGCCGGCGTCCCCGCTCATGTTCGCCGCCGCCGCCGGCATCGGATGGCTCACGTGGCGAGTGCTCAAAAAGTAGTCGTTCGACGGGCGCGGCACACGCGCTTGGTCGCCATCGGCCCGCCGTGGCCTGAGTGGATCCGCTCGCCGGACGGCGTTCCGACGCCTCACAACAAGCGCGTCGTTGACATGGCGTTCGCCAGCGGCGAGCTCGACTCCGAAACGCGACTCACGTACTACGATGAAGACGCGTGGTTCCGCTAAGCCGTTGATGCACAACCGTCGCAAAGCGTGGCCATCCATCCCTTGGGTGGGTGGATAAGCTTGCCCGGCAAGCCGCACTGCCCGCACGTGCGCCCTGCTTCTTCTTCGGCCGCGTTGATCAGGGTCAGCGATTCACCGAACGTGCGATCGGTGTAAAACCGCAGGCCGCCGAACTTCTCTTTGATCTGCACGACGTTGAGCTCGGGGAACCGTTCTTCCAGCGTCATGGCAAGCTGCTTCACGATGCGCGCCCAGCCCGGCATGACCTGCACGTTCACAGGCTCGGTGAGCGCGAACAACCGTGGGCACAAGGCCCGCAGTTTTTCATAGCTAAGCATCGTCCTCAAGCTCCCCAAGTTTCTCAACACGCACCCATCCGATTGTGGCATCAGGGTACTTCACAAGCACTCGATCGCCGTCGGTGTCCGTGACCGTGACGACGATATCATCGAGCATGGCTTTGTCGCCTTCTTCCCAAGCATTCAGCATTTCTGGCTCCCAGTGAAAGTGTCGTGACCGTCGCTGCGCGTGCAGGCTCAGGCGCAAGAGCATACCGTCGCCCCTACGCGCGATCAACTGCGACGACTTCGCACACGCGTCGCAATCAAACATCGATCTGCGGGGTAGACAGTCGGGTCGGAGCGCGTGTGGCGCCCGAGCTTCGGCAGGCTTCGTCGTACGCCAGCCCCGCAATAGTGCCGATGCGGCTGCGCCAAATTGGACCAGGATCGATTTTTCTTGTTGGATCGAAGTCAACGTGTCCCCACATGCAGCGTTGTGGCGTGAACGCCTCAAGCTGCCAATCCATCAACGCCACCATGAGCCGCTGTGCAGCGTGCATCTGGGCTTCGACGAAGTTCTCGTAGAACTTGCCGCGATACCCCATGACCCGTTCTTTGGCAACCAGGTTTTCACGCCGCTCGGTGTGCGGCCACATGAAGTATCCACTCTCAAGCTTGCGCAGTTCTCCGGCGTTTTCCAGCTCGATGCCAACGAGCGACTTGTTCACGCGGTGCATCTTGTCATCGAGGTCGGGCACGAACCCTTTTGCGCAATGCCAAGCCCCTCGCGTGAAACTCACGCTCTGATACAGGGTGCCGTCCCGCGCAATCAGCACGTGCCATGACGTGGCCCGGTCTTTTGTCGCGTCGTACTTCCGGAGTCTCTTCGCAAGGCTCGTTGCAGCGGGAGCGTTCGTCGCGGTCCAGTGCCAACAGATGCCCATGGGGCCGGCGGACGTGAGCGCCGAGTGCCGCACCGATGGCAGAACGACGACGCGTGCTCCTGAAAGCCACCCTTCATCGGTGACGTGCAACTCTTCGTCGTGATCGCCTTGCGGCGCATCGTCCAGGTGGTGCAGTGGTTTCCACCACGGAATGTTCGCGAGATTCACGTCAACGCCCCCAGGTAAATCCGACCCATGGTGCGTCGCTTCGGGCCGGTCGAACAGCAAGCGTTTGCCGTCCCCACAATTTGCGCGTCAACGCAAAAACTCGCACGGCGTCCTCGGGTGACGTGGCAAAGACGCTGTGCAAGCGCCCGCGCACGTCACGCACGACAAAACGCCGTCGTTCGTTCACGGTAGCTTCAACTTTTTCTCGATCTCTTCATGCTTCGAGAACCGACTGTGATCGGTGTAGTTGCGCGCCATCTGCACTGAACTCCACCCGAAAAAATCACAAAGCGCGCCCAAGTCACCGTTCAAGAGTATGTCAACTTGCGTCGCACGTGTGCGGCGAAAACGATGCGTATGCGCTTCCGTCGGTTCAAGCCCTGCCAGCTTCGCGATCCGTTTGACCCATCGATTCAACACCTCGACGCCGCGCTTGGCCGGGTTGCCGGCGTTCGGCACCACGAGGTCAACGACGGTCTTCCACGTCGTGCCCTCGTCGAGCAACGCCTGCAAGTAGACCTTGAGCGGCTCGGTCCGAATCTCGTGCGTGATGCTGCGCTTCCCGACGTACCGGAGCCGGCCCGTGCGCATGGCGACCACGATGGCGGCCCGGGACATCCTGAGAACGTCCCCAGCGCGCAGGCCGCGCTCGGCCAGGATGAGCAGGCAAGCCCGCACCGGCGTCGGGACAGGCGTCGACCGGGCCTTCAGGGCGTAGATGAGCACGATCCACTCGTCATCGGTCCACGGCACCCGGACACTGGCGCGGTCCGGCGGGGGCAAACGAAACTGCGCAAGCTTCGTGAGCAGCCCGCCGTCCTCGTCAAACGCCGCCCAAGCCTTCAGGGCCGCCTTGGTGCCGTGGCGCGACTTCGGAGCTCGGCGAGCCGACAAGCGGGCAATGGGGCCGCCCGGGGCCGCGAGCGAGCGCCGTACCTCGTCCACGTACCAGTCAACCGTGGTCGGGGCGAGCCCGCGACTCTGAAGCCACTCGCGAAACGGCTTTGATCTGAACGCCCCCAAGGCCCCGAGTGTAGCGGTTTTGACGAGAAGTGCGGGTAAATATCAGCCCAAATCGCTGTGAAAACGGTGACTAGTGAATCAGTTTTTAAAGGACATATGAGGGACGGCATGCGGTGTGATATGTATAGCCCGCGTGGGGTACGCTCTCAAAATCTCTGTCTCTCTGGGCTCCGCGCCAAAACGAGCCAAAAGCGGGGGGGTAGGGGGGTAGCCGTTTTGACTCACCCCCCCACGCAAACCCCTCAAATCCCTTTGTTTTTAGTGGGGTAGGGGGGTAGGGGGGGTATTTCTCTTTTTTAAAGAGAAAATAAATTATACGCGCGTAAGAGCGGGGGGTACCCCCCCTACCCCCCCGGGCAGTGGATTCAATCGTGCTTTCAGTGAGTTAGATGAGGGGGGTGAGTCAAAACGGCTACCCCCCTACCCCCCCGGTGATTCAACGTCGATTCGACGTAACTCACCGAATGCACAAGACACCACTATTCGATTGTCATGCTTTCAGGCGATTCGGGGCGCGTGAAAGTGTAGCGATTGCTCTTGTTGCTGCCCTTGTACTCGGTCACTGCCAGAACGATGCCGCGTTGTAGAAGCCCGGCCTTAAAGAGTGGGTCGCTCAGTCGCGTCCCCAGCGTAGTTGGGGAGCCGAGCGGGTACTTGAACCCTCCGGCGCCGCGAAGACCGTCGTCTGAAAAGTTTGAAAAAGCGTTGTGAAGATCACCAGATGACCACTTTTTGGCCGGGTTGATCCCTTCTTCGCGCTTTTCAGCGTGAGTAACGTCGCACCACCGTTCAACGAAGTCAATCATCGAGTCGTTGTCGGCTGCGAAGACGGATCGGTCTTCGGCCATCGCTGCCCACATCTCCGCGAGTTCCTTGCGCGTGTACTTGAGCGTGGTGCCGATGTCGGTCGCGACAAGCTCAAAATCCGCGAGCCGGGTCACGGTCTTTCTGTTATAGGCCGAGTGGTCGCGGAGTGAGAAGTTCCGCATGATTGCGCAGAGTCCGGACAGCCACTCCTGATACGTTTCTGTGCGATCGACCCCAAGGCCCGCCCCACTCAGGAACGTCGTGTGGCGCTTGAGGCGAATGATGACCGATCGATCGGCGACGTCGCTGCGCGCGAACTTGGGTGTCGCCGTTGTGATGATGGGGAATGCGTTAGAGGACATCGTGTGGTGCCCACCGTTGGTGTGGAGCAGGCGGCTGGAAACGTCAGAGCCAGTGACGGTGGCCGCCAAGTCGTTTGGAAACCAGACAACGTGATTGTCCACGTTGTCGAACAAGCACAGGAAGTTGTGCCGAAGGTTGACCATGAAGGCGTCTTGTTTGAGGACCGTTACGGCGCGCGCTTCGCCGAGGATGACGTCCTGCAAAACTCGGGCAACCGTGGTTTTGCCCGACCCGGGACTTCCTTCGAAAATCAGGATTGGGCGCCCGTGCTTGAGCAATTCGGGGAACGCGACGGCGTACAACCAAAGGTGCAGAATGATGCGCTGTTGCTCGACCGTCATGGCCCCGGTGCCGTCGATGTTGAGTTTGTCGATGAGTTCCGTGCGCAAGACGTGTTTGCGGGGGTCGGCGTCGAGTGGGATCTCGGTAAGTGCTTCGACGGGTGGCGGTTTTCCGAGCGCCGTCGGCGGTTCAAGGAAGAACTCTTCTTCCCCGTTGTCGATGAGCTCTATCCCGAAAGTGTTGATTTTGATGACGCCTTCACCGAATCGCGACAGGTACAGGTTCCCGCAGTGCTCTTCGTGGTGGGGGCCGTCCGTATACTCGTCCTTGTCAAAGTACGCGACGTTGCGCACGGCAACGTCTTTGGGCGACAACTGGGTGTGCAAGATTTTGGCGGGGCCGTGCTGAATGCCGTAACGGCGCAAGAGATATCGTTGGAATTCTGGCGACGGCCTGTGGCCCATTTCGTCGCATACGAAGAATTCCTTAGCCTCGTTCACGAACCAATACCGGGCGTTGTCGGCTTTGATGATGCGGCCGCCAGTCTCTTCAACGTCTTGGTTGATGAGGTCCATGACCTTCACGACGCGCGCAGGCGTGAAGTCCTTGCCCATGGCTTTTCTAATGGTTTTGTGCAGTTCGACGAAGTACGGGTCAGATTTGAACTGGTCGTCAAGATCGTTGATTTTGCTCATAGGCGTCGCTGCGTAGCACGTCCTGCCGAAACGGCGGAAGCGCACCACGGTTCCCTCCGACGAACACAGTCGCGGACAAGGACCGACAAGTCAACGCGGCAAATGTTCAGCGAAAAAGACAAACGTTCAGCATTGGATCAGCCCTAGTCGTGGTAGTACGAATGCGCCCCATGGGGGACCTTCAAGATTGGTTTGCCGTTTCAGAAGACGTTGCAAAACACGCTGCGCGTGAATTGCCCGGCCTTCGTCTGAAGCACTCAAAGGGGAAAATCGTCGGCTATGCGCTGCATCGCACGGCGATTCCGGCATTGCCGCTCGACCTAGAGTTTCCGCTCTACTCGGCATCGCCGCCGTTGATTGCGCCGACATCGTTCGCTTTGCGCCCGTATCAGATCGAGCCCGCGCAATTTGTTCGGGAACGGCGCGGGACAATTCTCGCGATGCGCCAAAGGTCAGGCAAAACGAGCGTCGCGTGCGCTGCGCACGAGCCGAGTACAGGCGCGCTGTTCGTGGTCGGGCCGCTCATCACGGCGAGCGTGTGGGAAACGTGGTTTCGGCGGGCGTTCCCGACGGCGCGCATCTACATTGCGAAGGGCATGGACATCGACATTGAAGCGATGTCGGCCGCCGACTGTATCTTCATTCACTATGACATTGTGCAGCACTGGAAAAGCCTTGGCTTCTTCGAGATCGGGACGATGGTGCTCGACGAGGGGCATGTGCTCTCAAATTACCAGTCGTCTCGCACGAAAGCATGCGCGATCATCGCGACGCAAGCGCATCGCGTCGTCGTGCTCACAGGCACGCCGCTTTGGAACAAGCTCCGGCACCTCTACAGTATCTTGTCGATTGTCGTGCCGGGCGCCTTTGGTAGCTTCACTCAGTTTGCGGTCCGGTACTGCGACGGGAAGCAGGGGCCGTACGGGCTCCTTGCGGACGGAACGTCGAATGAAGCGGAGCTCAAACTGCGACTGAGCGAAGTGCTCTACAAGCTCGACTGGTCCGACATCGGCGTCACCACGCAAGTTCACCGGCACCTTGAGCGTGTCAAGTTGTCGGTGCCGCAAACGGCGATGGTCACACAGGCGCTTGAGTCCGTGCGGACAAGCGACACGATCACGAAGATCGGCGACATCGCACGATCGCGGCGCCTGCTTGGGGCGTTCAAGCTACCTGCCGCCGTCGACTTGGTGCTGAAGCTGTGGAGTAGCGGCTGCCGGAACCCAATCGTATGGGTCTGGCACCAAGACTTGCTCAAGCAGCTTGGCAAAATGCTTCCGGGCTCTTACGTGGTAGGGCAACACGTCGCCACCAAGCGCCGCGACGAGATTCTTGAAGAGTGGCGCCGCGACGGCTCAAAGCCACTCGTCATTTCCATCGGCATTGGCCAGGCCGGCATCGATTTGTCCGCGACGAACACCGCGATTTTTGCCGAGATGGATTGGACGCCGGCCGTGCTTTCTCAGGCTGAGATGCGCCCGTTTGTTCCCGGCGGCGATGACGTGCAAACGTACTACCTCGTGACGAGCCATCCCGCCGACGTCGCCGTGTCGCAACGGTTGCTCGCGAAGGTCGCAATCGCTTCAGCGGTCGGTGTCCCGGCGGCGGATTTGGCGTTTGGCGCGTTCCTGGAAGAAAAGGTCGACAACGCCGACGCCATCATCGCCGATTGGCTTGGGCGCATCCTGGAAGATACGGATGACTTCACCTGGTAAAAACCGCGCCATTGCGGGGTACATGAAGACGCACACGCTCGGTGCGTGCCCGTCTGAACTACTTTCAGACACGATGTGGGTCAACCTCTACACCAAGTTGCGCAAAACGGACGGTGGGCTTCGCCTCATTTACGGGCGAGCCATCCCGCTTATGGTCATGCGCAGTACGAACAGGGGCCGCAACGACATTCTGCGGTCGCTCATCAACGAGGACCCGCGTGGTGCGGCAGTCTTAGAAATTGCAGAGTCAAGTGCCACCGACGACGACATCGCCGCATTCATGTGCCGCGTGCATGAGGCCGAGTGACTTTGTCTGGTCATACTGCCGCTGAAGCGCGCATCGTTGTGCAAGTGCGCAGGCATCGCGCTCGCGCGCTGAAACAGGTTACCGCCAGATTGAACGCGACGTTTGCTGGCCGCCGTGTTCTTCACAGCTACTTGGACATCTACCATTACGACGATACCGTCCTGCCGAACCTTGATGTTTTGAGGTCATTTCTCCGTGAAGATGATCGCGCAACGGCGGTTTTGGCCGTCGCCGAGTCGACAGGTGTCAGCCCACAGGCACTCCGCGCATTCATCGATCGCGTGTACGAACTCGATTGACGCTGCGCATAAACGGCGCACGTTGCGTTTTTAGACTTGCACCAAAAATCACTCGAAGATATACCGATTGTCGGAAAGGGGTGGGGCCTTGATCGAACTTCAGCCGTTTACTCCGGTAGACGTGGCGATGCGACAGATTGTTGAAACGTACGATCTGGACGTGGTTATCAGCGGGGGATCTGGATTTGGGTGGAGCTACTACTCCACGTACCAGCGTTGCCCGCGCGCATTTGAGCTCCAGTATTGTGGCGAGCCCGTTGTCCATGTGGACGAGCGCGCTCCACTCGCCATCGGCTCGCTGATTCACGCATTCTTGGCGTTCTACTACAACCAGGTAAAATCCGACGGTTGGTACAAAGCAACCGAAGAAGCTAGCAGTTTTGTTCACTGGTTCAAGGCGCGCCTGTACGATCAAGGCATCAATCCCTTGTACCTCGAAGAATCGTGGCGCGTGTTCAGCGGGTACCGCGAGCATTGGATCGACAGCGACATCACGGCGGGGCTGGAAGTAATTGCGACTGAATCGACCGTGCGCAACGAGAAAGAACGCTTCTCGTGCCGGTACGACGCCATCATCCGGCTGCACAACGACACAATGTATGCGCCTCCTGGGCTCTACATCATGGAGCACAAGAGCGCAGCGCGATTCACGACGGATCTCCTTGAGGGCTGGCACCTTGACGGAGAAATCATGGGGCAGGCGATGCTGTGGCCCAAAAAGCAGGGCAAACTTGCCGGCGTGATTGTCAACATGATCGGGAAGCAGCAGCATCAGCAGTTTCAGCGAATTCTGGCGCGCGTCACTCCTGAAAAAGTCGAGGCGCACAAGACGGCGCTGAAACACACGCGAACGGCAATCGCGAAAGCGACGAAGAAAGAGTTCTTCCCGCAGTATCTTGCGGGCTGCGTAACGAGGTGGGGACGCTGTGACCACTTCGACAAGTGTAATTCTTAGCTAGCTTCTGCGGCATGGTGCGCAGCGAGATGCTGCGACGCAGGCTTCCTGCCGTTCATGAAACACCGCAGGGGTTAGCTTCTTTTTTTAGGGCGGGGGCCAAAGCATGACCACGGTTGAAAAGCCGAAGTATGTGCGCATTCCTATGCGCGAAATTTTGTGGAGCAACGTTGAGTGCAGGTTTTGTGGTTGGGTGGCAATGCAGCCGGAACTTACCGTGAAGTGCCCGACGTGCTCGGGCGATCTGCATCTATCAATTCCGAGGGGCGAATGGTCAAGAGAGTCGACGTAAAGTCACCACAAGCGAAACGCGTCACGGCGCTCATTTATGGGCCGTCCGGGTCTGGAAAAACCACGAGCGCCGGTTCGTGGCCAAGGCCCTTGTTCTTGTCGATGGCAGTCGAAGGTGGCCACACGTCATTTTTGAACATGCCGAAAGAAGACCGCTACTACCCTGAAGAAGAACCGCTTGCGCCGTTTTTGATCGAGCATCCGATCAAAGATCTTCGTGCGGTCTTGGCGACGGAGTTGCCGGCGCTTTTGAAGGGCAAAAGGCCGCCTGAAACACTCGTCTTTGATTCGCTCACGTTCTACAGCGACATGCTCGAAGTCTGCCTCAAGCGCGAGTTTGCGGCGCAGGTCGCGAAAGACGGATGGTTCCTGTGGAAGAGCCTCAAGGATGAGGTCATGCGTGTTCGCGATGAGATCAATCGTCTACCGATCCACGTCGTGTGGATTGCGCTTTCTACGCTTGACAAGAGTGGGGCAGGTTGTCCAATGATCGCTGGTGGGGCGCGCGACGCGTTTTTGCCGTCGGTCGACGTGGCCATCTATCAGCACTACAAGACGGAGAAGACGGCTGATGGCGTGGTGGGGATTTACGAGTCACGGACGCGCCCGTATGGCGAGTACGCGGCACGGCACAGATACGGGGACAAGATTCCAGATCCGTTGCCATTCCCCGATTACCGTTCCATCGCTGAAGCATTGGATTGGATTTAGTTTTGGGCCGTCGTGGCGACAGGTTGGTTTTGCGTGGGCTCCCCTTCCGATTGAGACCCCAAATCCTCAAGAACTTTACGTGAGATCGACTTGTCGTCACGGTGCCCGATTTAATTTGCCCCCAGGAGGGGAGAAAAAGGATGCGGTTATGTTGAATGTGTATGGTGTGTATCACGAACGCATGACGTCGCTTGCGCGGCAGCTTGCAGTTTTGGCGGCTAACGCGACAGATGTCGAAGGCTTTGAACTTCGTCGGATCGCGAAGGAACTCAAAGTGATGTTCAAGCCTGTGAAAGCAGAAACAGAAACCCCTCGTGTGAAGCGCGCGTATAACAAACGCGTCAAGACGGCCCCAACCAAGCGCAGCGCGAAAAAGGAAGAGAACTAGACCATGGCAATTAACCTGAAGGAACTCGCAACGGTTAAGCCCTGGAACGGTGAGGGCAACGGCGCTCAAAACATCAAGAAAGGTGACTTCGTTCTTGAAATCGTGGACGCGAAGGAGCACGTGTCGAAGGCCGGTAAACCCAACATCAAGCTGCGCTATGAAGTCGTCTCAGACCAAGAGGGTCAAGAAACTTCATCCGACGGTGAAGGCTTTGACTCCTACTACACGGTGAAGCCGGAAGCACTCGGCTTGTCTCGCACCCGCGCCATGCTTAACGCGGCCGGCTGGGAGTCGAACGCAAAAGGTCACGTCGACGTTGCGCTGTTGATTGGCAAGAAAATCAAGGCGCGTCTTCGCATTGAAGAGTCCGACAGCTTGGACGCCGACGGTGAAAAGGCGACGTATCTCAATGTTCGCGTGTCGCACGAAGAATCCTTTGATGAGCCGCGCAAGTCGGCCAAGGCTGCACCAAAGGCCATGAAGCGGTCGGCGGCGCCAGTCGCCGAGGTCGAGGACGAGGATGACACGGAAGAGGACGAGGACGACGCCTTTGTCGCGCCGCCTCCCACGATGACGCGCAATCGTCGCACGCAAGCGTCCACGTAAGAGGAACAGGCGCTTGGAAGCTGCGCCGTCATGAACATCCCCAAAGCAGGGTGGGCCAAGTCGACTTTGGCCCTCGATACTTGCAGACGTGTGTTTCGCGCCTGGCTCGGCACTCGGGATGCCAATGAGAAGCTGCAAGGGGTGCATAATGGGTGCAAGTTGATCCTTGACTGCCCTTGAGCGAACTTCCCCGTCGGGCTAGCGACGGGTTGCACGCATATTCTCGTGCACTAGCCACTTTGCCAGGAATGGTTTTCGCGCGGTTCGATTCCGCGACTTGGCTCCGAATGCTGTACCAACCTATTTCAGCACCCGACCCGTGGCGATGGCTCTACCGTTCAGCGGTACTGATCATCCTCGTCATGATTGCGTTCACCCTCAGTGACATCGAAGGTCGCATTGCGCCCGCACAAAGGCCCGCTCCCGTCTACCACAAGCTGCGCTAGATGCCCGCTCGCCATTGATGGCAAGCCAAAGCATTTTGTTCGTGGGCGTGGGGCGGCGAACCCGCGCTTCATCATCGTGGGGGATGGCCCCACGCGCTACGAGGTCGAGGCGCGCAAGCCGCTCGCTGGGGCCACTGGCCGGCTTGTTGACGATGCTTTGCGGACCGTCGAGGTCGCACGTGAAGACGTCTACGTCACGAACACGCTGCTTTGCTCGTCGGCCGGTGCCCGGCTCAAGGATGAAGAGTTCGCCCTTGCCCGTGAGTGCTGCACGGGCCGGCTGTGGCGGGAGCTCGCCGCGTTCCCGGGGCAGGCTCCGGTCTTGGCGCTGGGCAAGGTCGCGACCACGAAGGTGCTTGAGTACGCGCCTCCTGCCTCGCGCGGGGCGGACGTCCAGAGTACCCTGCACCGCTTGACCCCCGTGAAGGGGCCATCGCGCTGGGCCATTCCGACGGTCCACCCGGGCGCGATCCTTCGGGCCGGCTCGGATGCCGACCCCGATGCAGCGGCCGATGCGACGAACCACTCAGGCGACTTGGCGATCTGGACGTTCCAGTACGACGTGGCCAAGGTGGCCCGGCTCGGGGCCGGCGAAGACATCGTGTTTCGCCAGGACATCGAGATCTTCGTCGATGAGCCGTTGGTGGCCCTCGCCGGGCTTCAAAAGTTCCTGCGCCACGTCAAAAAGTCGGGGTTCGTCGTGGCCTGCGACGTGGAGACGGTGCCCATGGAGGGGCGAACGGACAAAAACGCGAACGCCTACTGGTCAACGCTCACGGCGGTCGGCTTGGCCACCGAGAAACGCGCCGTCGCGTTCGCGTGGCCCGTACTGAACAAGCAAGCGCGCGCGGTCCTTCGCGGGCTGCTTGAGTCAACCACGATACCGAAGGCGTTCCACAACGGGACCTATGATCGGATGGCGTTTCGGCGTGCGGGCATCGAGGTCGATGGGCCGATCCTCGATTCCATGTACCTGCACCATGCCGCGTTCCCGGGCCTGAGCCACAAGCTGCAACGAGTCACGTCTCAGTTTTTCTGCGTACCGCCGTGGAAGTCTGAGTTCCGCAAAGGCAAGGGTGCCATTGATGACTTGCTGCGTTATTGCTCACTCGACACGTTGGCGACTGCACGCTTGATCGCGCCACTCCAGATCCTCGTGCGGAAGTCGAAGGCCGAGCAGTGCCACGCCGTCGACATGAAGATGCACGACGTCGCGCTGCACATGCAAGAGGTCGGGATCCCGATCTCGAAGTTCCGCAATCGGAAGCTTGCCGAGTACTTCGCACCCGTGATCGAGCGAGCCTACAGCAGCTTGGCCAAGGATCTCGTCCCCGAGGATAGGCGCGAGGCGTTCTTCGATGCAGTCGCGACGGAAAAAGCAAAGACGACGCGCAAGAGTGACTCCGAGCACTACATGGATCGCTACTCGCGCCGTCTTGACGAGATCAAACGAGACTGGAAGAAACTCAACCTGAACTCGCGTTTCGAGGTCATGGGGCTCATCGAGTCCATGGGAGTGTCTCTCAACGAGACAACGAAGTGCGGCAACAAGTCGACAAGCAAGAAGGTTCTCGAAGTCCTTTCGCAGCAGCACCCCGGCATTCGACGGTTGCTCCGGTATCGCGCGACTGAGAAGCTTTTTGGCACGTTCATTCGTCCGATGCCTCTTCTTGTCGACAAGTACTGGCACGTTCACCCGTCCTGGTCGCCAAACAAAATCACGGGGCGCTGGGGGAGCTCACCAAACTTCCAGAACCACTCGAAGGGCAAGCCAAGCTGGAACACGGAAGAACAGAACGACAAGAAACTGCAAACGTGGGAGTGCTGGCTCGCCAAGCCGATGAATGAGCGCGGTCTGCCGAACCTTCGGTGGCAAGTCAAGGCGCCAAAAGGCTACGTGTTGATCGGCGCCGACTACAACGCGATCGAGGCGCGCCTTGTTGCGCTCTTTTCAGGCGACCCGTTCTTGGTCGATGCCTTCACGAAAAAGAAGGACATTCACACGCTGTTCGCGAAGATCATTTTCCCAGACTTCGAGACGTACGATCCAGTCAAGCGCAAGCGTGTCCGTGAGCACACGAAACGCGCCGAGTACGCGTACCTCTACAAGAGCTCGGTCATGCGCGTCTACAACACGTTCATTCAGGACGGGTACAACATGGAGATCGCCGTCATCGAGCGCATGTTCAAGATCTTCAGTGAAGCGATGCCGGGCGTGGAACGGTTTTACGATGAGCTCACCGCAAAGGTCATGCGCGAGCGCGTGCTGCGATCCGCCTTCACCGGCCGGCGCATCGAGTTCCCGACGGGCGTCGTGGAAGCACCACGCGTCGCCAACTACATGCCTCAGAGCTCGGGCGCCGACATCATGAACGCGGGCATCGCGCGGTTCTGGGATGTTATGCCGCCCGGTGTCAACATTTTGATCCAAGGGCACGATGCTCTTACGCTACAGTGCCCTGAAGACAAGGCCGAGCATGTGGCGGGGCTCCTTCGTAGCTCGCTTGAAACGTCACACACCATGAACGGGATCACGATTGAGTTCCCCGTAGAGGTCGACATTGGACAATCCTGGGCAGATACCTAAAAGCGTTCTCGACTGGCGGCCAAATGGCCACGAAGTTGGCGCCTTGTTGCGTGGCATGCACTCGCACGTCATGTGGCTCAACGGTGGCCAGTGCGTTTGCGGCGAGCACGACAACACGTGTGCCTGTGACCCGGCCGATCACTTGGCGACGCATATTTTGTTGCGACTCACGGATGCCGGGACGCCGCCTGAGATCGTGACGGCGCTCGGAGGTATTGTGTTCGGCATTTGCCCGCACCGAATCAAAGACGCCCTTCAGGACCACGCCTCGGCCGGACGGGAACGCGTCAACGGGCCATCGGCTGAAGGGAAGAATTGACCTTGAAGAAGTGGCCCACTGAACCGCCAACGCGCGCGTACGGCCCGCGCCTGCTTTGGGCGTGGCGCAACATGACGGGCACCACGCAAGGCGCGCTCGCGGAGCTGATTCACGCGAGTCAGTCACGGATCGCAAAGTACGAGCGCGGCGGGGTGGCGCCGTCAATTGTGATGGCGCTGGCCATCGAACGAGTCACCAAAATCCCGGTTGCAGCATGGGATGCGAACACGCGAATCACACTCCCCGGTTGGGTCAAAGCCGCGAAGGGGAAACCCTGTCATGCCTGCGGGCGGCCTTGGGACATGTTCAAGTGAAAAAACTCTCCACGCGAGTCGTCGAAGTGTTGCTAAAGCACCCGGAAAGAGTCGTCGAATTTCTCCTTGGTCTGAAACCCCGGCCTTCAGGCCGGAGCGATGGTGCTTGACACTTACAGAAGGCATTGCTACCACGCAAGCGTGCTTTGCGGATTTCGGTATCGCTTCTACCCGACTCCAGATCAGGAGTCGATGCTGCGGCGCACGCTCGGGTGTTGTCGACTCGTCTACAACAAGGCACTGCATGCACGATCCGAGGCATGGACCCACGGCAAAAAGTCCATCGGCTACGCTGCACAGAGCAGCGCGCTCACAGGGTGGAAGAAAACCGAGGACCTGTCGTTCCTGAACGACGTCTCCTCGGTGCCACTGCAGCAGGCACTGCGGCACCTGCAGACGGCCTACTCCAAATTCTTCGCCAAGCAGAGCAAGTACCCCAGTTTCAAGAAGCGCCGGTCGGGCGGCTCTGCTGGATACACCCGCAGCGGATTCCGCATGAAGGACGGCGAGGTCTACCTCGCCAAGATGGAATCCCCTCTCGCGATACGATGGTCCCGTCCACTGCCCAAGGGTATCGAGCCATCCCGCGTCACCGTGAGCTTTGACGCCACCGGTCGTTGGCACGTGTCGATCCTCTGCGACGACCCGAGCATCAGACCGCTCAACAAGGCCAAGACCGCCGTAGGTATCGACGTCGGGCTGAACAGCCTCGTCACACTGTCTACAGGGGAACACGTCGCCAACCCGCGACACGACAACCGAGAGCTGGCGCGAAAGCGCGTCCTCTCTCGACGTTTTGCGCGGACCAAGAAGGGGTCCAAGAATCGAGAGAAGGCCCGGCGCAAGCTGGCGCGCCTGCATGCCCGTGTCGCCGACCGCCGTCGGGACCACCTCCACAAATTGAGTACTCGGCTCGTTCGCGAAAACCAAGCGATCGTCGTCGAAGACCTCAACGTCCGTGGCATGGTCCGCAATCGGTCGCTGGCCCGGCACATCAGCGATGTTGGTTGGTCCGAGCTTGTGAGACAGCTCGAATACAAGTGCGACTGGTACGGACGAGAGTTCGTGAAGGTCGACCGCTGGTTTCCGAGTAGTAAAACCTGTAGTGGCTGTGGTCTTGTTCGCGAACGTCTTGACCTCGGCACGCGCCATTGGCGCTGTGAAGGCTGCGGCGACGAGCACGACCGCGACCACAATGCCGCAAAGAATATCTTGGCCGCGGGACTCGCGGTGTCTGCCTGTGGACCTAGTGTCAGTCAACGCATTCTCCGGAATGCGGTGCAGTCGGGGTTGAAGCAGGAACGCTCGGCTGTGAAGCCGGGAATCTCCGTCCTTTAGGGCGGGGAGGATGTCAAGCGCCGTCCCAGCCGCCGCCGAGCGACCCGTAGTCGTCATCATCGGTCTCGTTGCCCACGTCGATGTCGTCATTTCGCATCGGTGCGCGCGGCGCGCGGTACGCCTGCGCTTCATAGGCGCCGAGTGTGCTTGCCGCTGCGGGTGAGAGCAAGCCCGCGATGCGTGGGCCGTAGGCAACGAGCAACTGTTCAATGGTTGCTGCAAGCGACCCGACGATCATGCCAATGTCGTACTTCTTGAGGGAACGCATTTTGAGTGCGGCCCCGAGCAAGGCGGACGTCACGAGCACGGACGCGAGATTGACGACATGTTTGCCGGCACCGAAACGGGCCACGACAATCGTGATGGCACGCGTCGCGAGAAAACTCACACCGGCCGCGCCCACCTGCCCCGCCACGTACATTGTGTTGGGGTTCGCCATCATCTTGCGGCCGACGTGCTTGGCGGCCGAGCTTGCGGCGTTCGTGATGAATTTTCGTTGGGCGGAAGCCATGGTTTCCAGTAGGATAGGACGGATCCCTTCCCGTGGTCAAGGCTAAGGGTTGTCGGCGATGGTCTGTTCCAGAAATTGCTGACTGATCAGGGACCGAGGGATGCGCTTGTCGAGTTCCAGCACGAGGATGAACTTGTCGACGTACTTCTCCGATGCACGCTGCAACTGCAAACGGTCATAGTCCGGTTCGCGGTAGTAGTCGTGCTGGGCCAGCCGCATTTGACGAACGCAGGCCAGAAAAACCGTGAGTTGAGCTTCAGAAGTCATCGCGCACCCGTTCCCTTTGGGCGGCAACGTGCGAGGCATGCGTCTTCTTCCGTACCTAGAAGGTCGACGGGCAGTAAAGACTGCTGTGCCCGACTTCCCAGCACTCACAGCATAAGGGGCGGCGTTTTGGGCTCGACTTGCGCGACTTGCGGGCGTAGGCCGCGCCGCGATCCAGGCAAGCACGGCACAGCGATTTGCTGCGCGTGTCGAAGTTGGCCCCGCAAACGCACTTCCCCTGGGCGTGTTTGAGGGCCGCGTACGCACGTTTGTAGACGTTGCTGCGTTGCTGAGCGAGCTTTTTGCGGCACGCGGGGCAAAGAACTACGATCGGCCCCTTCGCTCGCCGCATGAAGATGGCCGAGCATGTGGCGTTGGCGCAGGCTTGCGGGGGCTTTTTTGGGGCTGTTTTCATGCGGATTTTCCCATGTTTTTCCGGGATCGGCAAAAACGCGCATACCTGCCTGTCTCGTAAGTATGCGGAATCATTGAGGATTCCAATAGGTTTGCGGCTAAAAGTTTATTAAGCCGCATTTGCCGGCTTTGCGCGTTTGTGGGGCTGCGCTTTCCTGGGGCAGACTTATTTGTCGCCGTTTCCGAGCAGAGTACGGACACGTGGCGCGTAGCGTTTGCCGTGTCGGCTGTACCACGCTTGCGGCGCGATCCCGAAAAGGGCTTCAAGCTGGACAACCTCGTCTTCGTACGGCGGCACTCCATTGCTGATCATGGCGTGCATGCGATTGTTCGACATGCCCATGTGCCGTGCGAGGCGTTGTCGGGTGATGCCCTCAAGCCGAAGGATGGTGTAGAGCATCCGTGGCCCCACAACGCCAAAGCGTTCACCGCGAAAGTAGAGCAGTGCTTTCATGGGAGCGGGCCTAGCCGATTCGCGTGGCGCATGCACTCAACGAGCATCCGCCGGGCGCCCGGGCTGTGATAGAAGGGTCCCGCGCCCCCCGCCTCCGTCGGCGACGTCAGAACGGCGATCAAGGCGTGCATCGCGGCGCTTGCTGGCGCGTCGAGTTCATCGCGCCAGTGACGGAGCACGAACCATCGCCAAGCATTCGGCTGAAACCCGTCAAGCAGCGCATGCAGCGCATTCGGTAGGTTCGTTTCACTGCGGACCGTGATCTCAAGCATGTTCATCACGTCGTTGGTCGGCACGTCGGCGTAGGTCGGCATGTTGAAGGGGTCATTGTTCGGGCTCGCTGCGCGCGGGCTCCCGTACGGCATATTGGCGGGTCCTCCAATCCTCATGGGAGCACCACGCACATCACGAGCGCCAGAAGTTCATCGGGCGTCTTGCCTTCTGCATCGACCTTCGTCCATCGGTCTTCTTCGCGCGCGAGTTTCGCGTACCGCAAACGGACGTCGGTCAACGTGCCGAGCGTTTCGTAGCAGGAGAGCTCGCCACCACGGCCCATGCAGCGCGCCAAAGCATCGGCAGGGGGCAGATCAAGCCAGATCACGAGATCCGGGTAGCAAACGAGCTCGGTATCCATCGCGTGCGGGTCCCCGTAGGCGATTCCACTCCAGCACGAGCGGTCTGAGACGAGCCGCGCGTCGGGGTTAGCGAGTAATGCCTTGGCTCTGATGGCGCACTCAACCGAATCGGCGCGCATGAGCAAACGGATCGTGTCGTCGGCGAAAATGGGCTCTTGAAGCGCGGCTCGTGCGAGCGTTCCAATCGGTCCGTCACTCGGCCGGCGGCAGTACGCGGCGCCAAGTGCTTTGGCGAGCGCCATGGCGAGTGTGGACTTGCCCGATCCATCTATGCCTTCGATGGCAATGTGGCGGGGCCTAGTGCGTAGCGTGGTCATGGTGCGTGATCTCACCTTTGGGGTATTTTTCGCCAGCCTCAATGAGCAGCCGCCCTGTCATGATGGCGTCTGGCGAGCTTGAAATGATTGCGGTGTTGGTACTGTCACCATCCGTGCCGAGCACCATCACGAGAATTCCGCAGTAGTTCGGAAACTGCGCGTGCAATGTTTTGAGTGCCGCAAGAAAGCACTCATCAGAAAGTTGGCCAAGCGTCGCGGTATCAAGGTCGTTCTTCGGATTTTCGTCGTTCGTGGTCATGAATCCTCTTCTGCGGCGTAGTACGCCGCGAACTTTGCTGCGATTTCTTCTTCGGTTACGGGCACGCACCATGAAATGCCTCGTGCAAGCCCTGATAGTGCCTGCCAATCGACGTTCTCGGTGGTCCAGTGTCGTGGTGACCCGCCGCTAGTCGCAGCGTCCAATGCCTTGGCCAGCGTGTCTATTCTGCGGCTGCCATGATTCACGCGCTCGTTGACTGAATCAAAGATGGCGCCCGAATCGCGACTTTCGAGACTACCGAAAACCTCGGCGATCATGTCTTGGTTCAGCGTGACGATCGCCTCAATCAACTCGCGCTTGGTATGGTATCCGCCTGTTCCCGTGACTTTGCCTTCTTTGCGGCTCATTTCGTAAACGGCAGGATGCTCGACAGGTGCGGGACCGCGATCCGTGCGTCGTTCGGGACAACGAGCGTGCGAATGTCGCTAACGCGCGTGAGCATGATGACGTCACGCATGACGGGCCTTTGTGGGTCGCCTGTGCCGATCGCCGTTTGAAGTTCAAAGAGCCCCGGTTCTTCGACGGTATTGATCGCGCCTTCCGTGCCATCGCCGTTTGCAAACCGCACGATCACGTGGAACTTTGCTTCCCCGGCGGCTTTTGAGGCATTGATGCGGGCCGTGATCGCAGCGGCCATTTCAGCGTCGTACGTATTCATCATCGCTTCGTCCTTTTCGTTTGTTTGTTGAGCCATTCGTTGATGGCGCGTGTGATCGTGGTCGATTTTGGGTTTTTGCCTACGTACTCAGACAACCGCTCCCACGTTGCGATGGGGCACTTGTAGCAGTAGACGTGATGGCCTTGGGGTACGACTGGGGTAGCGGTGAGTTTCATGCGAAAAGTCCTGCATCTATGGGCGTGGCGTGCTCTACGCGTCGTTCCCATTCTGTGACGAGGTGCACAAACGGCTTGAGTTGTTGGTGCCACGTCCAAAATCGGGCCTTCTCTCGTGCCCAGGCGCGTGCCCTGTCGCGGTGCAGGATTGGATCCGTGAGATAGGCGTCGAGCGCCTCGCGAATTCGCGACGCCTCAACGATCGGGCCGCTCCCAACGCTGTTGCCTTGTGTCGTCATGAGCGCCGTTTGGTCTGCTTTGATGGGGATGTCGACGTTTACGGCGTAGTGCTCTTGATGCCCGTGGTATGGTGTGAGCAAAACGGGGACTCCGGCGCAGCGCGCCTCTAGCGGAACGCACCCGAACCCCTCACCTTGCGAGGGCTGAATCACAGCGTCGAACTTCGGTAGGCAAATCGCCCATTCCGCAAGGCTCCAGTGCTTCGTCACCACTGAAATCGGTCGATTCTCCACGGCAGTCGTGAACTTTCGAATGCCTGAGTAGTCGGCTGTTTTGAGCACGAGCCGGATGTTGTCGTACCCTTCAAGAGCCTTCAACAACTGCGGCGTCCCTTTTCGTCGGGGAAAACTGATTGCCCCAGTCACGTGCAGAATTCGCGCAGGCCGATCGCGTCCGGGCACTCCTTTAGGCGTTGCAAAGGCGTAGCCTGGATCAACTCCATGCGGCACCGTCATGATCGGCGTCTTGACGCCTGAATTCTTGTAGACCCACGCGCAGTATGCCGAGGGCACCACGATGAGCGTGGCCGTATTGCATTCCGTCACCCAGTCGGCTGGGATCTTGTCTGTTTCGCACACAGTGACAAGCACTCGGTGCGCATGACCCTTGAGCCACTTGGTGCTTGTTGGTGGATAGCCGACGTAGATGCCGACTTCCGCCGTTGACCGGAGCAAATATTCCCACCGGACTTCGGCGTCGGGAGGCGTTAGCGTGTTGGTCGGGAACACGGAACCGAGCAAGTGCGCGTTCTTGAGTTCCTGCACGATTCGTTTCGAAACCTTGGCAAAAGACACGTGCCCATTCCAGTGCCCGTATACTTGAATCATCGGAACCTCAAAGGAGCAGGAGAACGAAGACGACGTAGAGCGCCCAGGCAATCGTGAAGCTGATGCGCGCCGCAAACGATGTACGGATCAAGTCGCGGTTAAAAAACATCGCGGTCATGAAATACAGCGTGATCAAACCGATCCCTATGGCCTTATCACACGGGATGAGCGGCAAGAGATGCCCTCCAATCACTGTCGCCGATTGATGGTGTTTCCAAAATCCAGGCGAGCATCTGGTTTTTGCCGGCATTATCGAGCGCGTTGAAGTGCGTGCCCATCTCAGGATGAATGATGCGCGTCTTTGCGACTTCTCGCCGTAAGTCTTGGCCGTGGAATTCTTTCAGCCATTGCCGCGCCTGTGTGATCTCTTGATCAACTGTGCGGTCTGCAAGTCCATCCGGGTGTTCCGGCTCTGGTTCGGGCGGAACCAGGCTTCTTTTGAAGGCGTCTAGTTCGTTCGCGGCGGCGTCGATCAATTCATCGGGCGTCGACAGCACAAGCCGCGCGCCGTCCGTGACAAGCTTGGCGAGCCGATCCAGGGCCACGTTCACCCGTTCTTTAGTTTCTTCGGGCAGATTGTCCACGTCACTGATTTTTACTGCTTCGGGCATTTTATTTTGTCGCTCTCAGGGTGAATGCTGCGTTTCCGTCTGGAAAATGCGCCCATGTGTCTTTGAGGCCGCGCATGTCGAGTGTGGAGTTGACCGTGGTCCAACCGTGATCGGCAAAGGCTCCGAGCCACCATGCGTGCGATTCACGGATTTTGTGCGTTACGTCGTGTTCGTACGCAAGGACGTTGTAGCGTTTGCCGTTTCCGAGTGGGACCACGACGAACAAATTATCAGTGTGCTGTTTTGCGCCAGTTAAAAACACGTCGAGGTCATGCGGCGTCAAATGCTCAAGTACGTCTTTGGCCAGAATCCAATCGAAGTGGTACCCGGCCTGAAACGGAATGCTTGGCCCATACGATTGTTCGATGAAATCGGCCACGTCGGTTGGCGTGTTGAGGGTGGCTTCGATGCTCAGGTCACAGCCGAACGCTTGAACGCCAAGCAGGCGCAAGGCGCGAACTGTGAAGCCATAGGCGCATCCGTAGTCAAGGACGGGCTGCCCCGGCTTGATGTCGAGGCGTCGCATGAGGCGAGCCGCCCACGGGATCGAAAACTCCGGAATCCAGCGATAGCCTGAGTAGCAAGACTTGCCTGTCGCGACTCCGTTCTGAAAGTAGTCGCGGTCATAGTCGCGCGCCCCTTCGGCGGATCCGGGAAAGGTGAGGACCATGTTTTCGTTGTCGCTCATTTTTTGCCTTCGTCGGGATAGACGTGGCCTTCGTAGGCGCGTTTTGCGGCGAGGGCGAGCAAGATGCACTCGGCAATGTGGAAGTCCACGTTGCCGGGCAAGGCAACGGGCAAGTTCAGGGGTTTTTGCACGATGGCGCACGCACCGAGGGCGCGCATGGGCGGATTGCCGTGGCGTGCTAGGAAATTGCGCCAGGCACCGTGCTCAGGAAGGCCCCAAGTGTAGTCGTCCGACAGAAGCCAGCCGCCAGGCTTGAGATACCGCCATGCAAGTTCGTACTCAAAAGTTTGCGCCATCACGTCGTGGTCGCCGTCATGCAGAAACAGGTCCCATCCGTAGTCGGCGCGAGGCCAGCGCAACGCTGAACGTTCCACGACTTTGCGCATCCCCGAAACGGCGTCTTGCGCAAGCGGCGTCCACCGGAAGAACGCGGGAGGCTGAACGCCGTTGTACCGGGTTCGCGCCACGTTGTAGCGCATGTGCTCGGCGTCGTCATAGCAGATGTCGATCGAGTACAGGTGCGCAGTTTGACAGCCTTCGAGCAAGGCCCACGTGCTTTGTCCGTTCACGGGGCCGTGATGACGATCAAGGGCGTAGCCGATGCCGACTTCGACAAACACCGGCTTTTCAGGCCACTCCACGAGCCGCACGAACGCGCTCAAGTACTTTTGGAAATGGCAAACGTCGTGCTCGTAAGGTGGAACTTCAACGGCGTCCAGCGTTGCGATGATGGTGTCGCGGTCTACGCGGCACCCAAGAAGATCGCGGATTGTGTTTGCTACGTCGCTCATGTGTTGATGACTCCTGCAAGACGCTTCACGCAGTCTTGCTCTGCCGGGGTTCCGCGTCCTTCGGTGAACTTCCAAAGGTCGTCGAGTGGTGCACCATCACGCCAATCGGTGACGTGCGCCCGTGTGGGGTCGCGCAAGCCGTTTGGAACGAGTGGCAAGGTCCGTGTGCTTTCAGCGCGCAGTTTTTCGATGAGGTACTCGTTCGCGAACGCTACCCGGTCGCCAGCCATGACCCGGTTCTTTGAACTGTGCAGGGTTTTGGGGCTTGCGGGCTTGTCGTGTCTCGCGGTGAGTTGGTTCACCATGAGTCCCGGCTCGAAAAACGCTTTGGTCGTCGGCCCAAGGTGCCGCCCCAAGCGAATGGCAAAATCGCAGTCTTCGCATCCGTGCTGCCCTGCGTACAGTCGATCGAATCCGTCAACCGCTAGCGCGGCCGGCAACGGGACCCCAAGAACGCACGTGTAAAGCCATCCCCAGGGACACGGGCCGCCACGCGGCATCTCAACCATGCGGTGATCGGCGGCGCCGCTCGTTCTTCCGTCGTCGTGTGTCGACTGGTAAGGTCCGCCGACGGGAACTCCCATTTCGACGTACGGGCGTGCGACTTTGAGCCAGTCTTTGGTGAGGGTCATTGAGTCGTCGAGAAAAAACACGTAGTCGAAGTTGCGGTGCGCAGCAAAACGGAGCGCCGTGTTGCGTGGGGTCGAGGCGTCCCAGCAGTCTTCAACCGTTTTGCGCGACGGTCCCTGCCAGATGGACGGCTCTGGCGGGATGTGATGGACCGGAAGGAAGCAACCAACGCGCGCCACTTCGAGCGCGTACTCGCGTGCCATTCGGTCGTACCAAAGGCAACCATCGACCACGAGGATTTGTAGGTCCAGGCCCACAAAACTCGTGTTGGTGATGAGCGACTGGAAGAACTCGCGAAAGCGTGGCTCTTTGCGAAACGTCGGAATCGCGATGAGCGTCTTGACCGTGTGGCCCTTTCTCATGGCGCACGTTCCAGACCGATTGACGTTAGCCACCCCGGCATTGAGGCACCGAGAAGACCCTCGACATCTTGTTGGAGTTTCTTCATCTGTTTGCGCATTCCTTTAGGCGAAACAACGCCGTCACGCCAGCCTTTGCGCCATTCAAAGATCTTGTTGCAGGCGTGCTCTAGGACACCCTCTGGCGTCGGTGGCGTGGGCAAGTCGGGCGCCTCGGTGAAGAGTGATATCGGACACGATGACTCGTGAAAGTAGAGCGTGAAGCGATGCTCGTACGTGTTCGTGTTGGCAAGCCGTCGAGGGGCGTGCGTGATCATGCGCAGTGGGAGCATGGCGGGACCGTTCGTTTCCATTTCTTCGAGCGTGGAGGGGGCAGTTGGGCAAGCCAGTAATCGCCGATCCATAGCGCCGTTACGTCGGTCCAACACTGCAACGACGCCTCCCAGTACAAAACGGAGGGCGCCCCATCTGGACGATTGATTACGGCGTGGGCATGCTTACGCTCCCATTTAGGCGGCCACGTCTTTGGGTCGTTGGACACTTTCACTGCTTGACTGTGAAACTTCACTGGACGATTTCTCCTGCAAGGGCGAGTGCCAATGCTTGCTGTGTGAGCGTGCCGCGACCTTCAACGAACTTCCAAAGGTCGTTCAGGGGCGCACCGTCACGCCAGTCGGTTTGCGGCCACGTCGGCACGGGCCACGGCTCGCCGGCTGCATACGCCTTTGTGTCGCGCGCGAGACTGTGCTTGCCAAGCGGCATGACCCGCGTGAGGTCTTTGAGCAAGAGCCGTTCCGTGAGGTACTCGTTGGCGTAACGGACGTGTCCGCAGGCGAGCTTGCGATTCTTGGGCGGGTGGCGATCGCTGCCGCCTTCTGCGCGCTTGCGCGGGTCGAGTCGTGGGTTGGTGCCTTCCCCGGGCGAATACAGGACGTCGTGCGTGTTCATCTCCTGTACTGCCGACAGGAACGGGTCGAAACTCATGCGAACGCCCGATCGGACAAGGCGCACGCCGAATTCGCAGTCTTCGACGCCAGCCTGCCCCGAGTAGAGCTCATCCCAGCCGCCGATGTGATACGCGCTGGCCGTCGGGTAGATCTGGTTGCCGCCGTAGAGCCAGTGACTCGGGGCGTCGACCATCACGTGGGGATGATCGGCGTCGAGCGCGTCGAGTCGGTGATCAACCACTCCGGCGTTCGAGTAGCCCTCGTAGTAGCCGCGCTCGCCGACTTGGCCGCCTTTGACCGGCCGGTACGTGCCGGCAACCGCGATGCCTAGTTTGACGTATTCCAGGGCACGCCAAATCCAGCCCGCCCCAAGCGCCATGCAATCATCGACAAAACCGATGTACGGGATGCGTTGTGCGGAGGCGACGGCGATGGCAGTGTTTCGCGCGCTGCACGCGTCCCACTCGTCTTGCTGGGTGATGCGGTTCGGCCCCTGCCACAAGCTTGGCTTCGGCGGCATGTGCTCGGCGCGCATGTCGCGGCCGGCAACGGCGTCCCACCACTCTTCGCGCCGTTCTTGGTCGCGCGTCCACAAGATGCCGTCCACCACGAGCACGGGAACCCGCCGGGGGTCGATCTCGAAGTCGCGCAAGTTGGCGAGAAACGACTCCACGAACAGGTGAAATTGTGGACGGTCACGAATCGTCGTGATGCACAAGAGCAGTTCAGGCGTCACGTGTCTTCTCCGTACAGGGCCGTCAACGCGGTAAGGCCGGAACACACGTCCGGGTTTTTGAGCAAAAACACGAAGGTCCAAAAATGCTCAGACTGATGATGGGGAATCGTGTTTTCGAGCTCACTGCGCCTTTGTTCCAACGAATCAGAGGCCGCGTGAGGCTCGGCGAGGGCTGCCTGAATTCGGAGCCATGCGACGGCCTTGTCGAGCAGCCGAGGCCCCAGCGCGCTGTAGTTTGGCCTGTAAACTTTGGAAAACTGCACGCTTGCAAAAGTGTCGACGCCAAAAAGCAGATCGCTCCATATCGGGGTCAACGACGAGCCGGCCGCATTGATGCGTGCCCGCAGGGACAAGGCATCTGGCGTCGGGGCACGGAAACAGGCGACGTCCACAAGGCGGTACAGCTTGATCAGCTCGACGAGACTACCGCGCCCAAAACTTTCGGCGAGTTGTTGTTGCCAGTACTCAAGCAAAAACAGATCGTGCGGCGTTGTCGCGTCAAACCCCGGCTCGTCGGTCAACTCCACAGCTTCCACCAAGGTCGGCGCCGCACCGGCTCGAACCCTGCCAGTACCGCGAGGACCTTCGCGACCCCGGCGGCGGTGGGCGGCGCATGGCCGTCATGGCGCACGCCGTTTTGCACAAGCCATTGACAGGCATCCGGCGTGCTGCCAAAAACGCGGTCGTACATCTTCAGGACGTCGGTCTGAAGCGGTGTTGGCGCGATGGGGTCAAGCGTGAGCACGGCAACGTTGCTATACATTTCGCGCTTGCCCATGAAGAAATAGTGCTTGTGGACGCTGCCCGGTCCGATCGTCAAATTGTGACGACGCGCAAAAAACATCTCGGCCAAGTCCGCCCAGGGCGACCCTTCCCCGAGGTCGACCGAGGACGTCGCCAGCGCCTCGATGAAGTGTTCTGGAGACACGTTTTGAAGCACGCGTAGGTAACTACGCGAAACTTCAGCCGGATGCCCCACAGGAGCATCTACCACCACCCGGATTCGCACGAGAACGTATATACCCCAAGGTGGGGAGTAGTGTCACGCCGAAAAGAGGGAGGGCCGTCTCCCCAAGCAAGGAGCGGCCCTCTGCCAAAACCCTAAAATAAAATCAACGCGATCCTGAGAAGATCGCGTCACCTTAGCATGCGCGCGATCAAGAAGCCAAGCGCAAAACCGATCACGCCTGGTTTTTGGATCAGGGCGAGAACGCCGGCCTTGTCCGTGGGGACATCGCCAACAGTGCGGATGGCGCCAGGACCTTCGACTTGCGGCGGACGGTCGTACTCAATGATCATGGTCCCCTATGCTAACACGGCGCGGCCGGCAAGTGCTGGCGTCGTGCCGCAGCGAACGAGACCGATGCGAAGGTTGCACAGGTTGTTCCCGATGAGGACGTGACCGTTCTGTTGCCGGCTCACGCCCACGTCGTTGTCGGCTTCCCACGTGCAGCGAAACGCCTCGACGTCCAAGTGATGCCCGTTCCAGCCGAATGCCTTGCGGCGGGAGCTCACTTGACTGGCGAATCCTTGCCCGCCCCCGTAGCAGCGCGGGCAGATCATGTGCAGCAAGAACTCGTCGCCCGCCTTGTAGAGCTCGCACGTGACGAGCTTGTCTTCAAACCGGAAGTAAATCTGCGCCAAGGCGGCCTTCTTGATGTCGGTCGTGGTCGAGGCGCCTTTGACCACCGAGCCGTGCTCGTATCCAGGCCCGTACGCCTCGCGCGAGTCGGGCACGATGGTTGTTAGTTCTTCTTTAGACGGGTCAAAAGCGGGGGGTATCATTGGCGCGAGTATATCCGCCGTCGCTTTTTGCGGTCAAGGCTTGTATCGTTTCTTCACGTCGTCTTTCCACAACTTATCCAAGCGCGCTTGTTCGGCCGCCGTGTACGTCTCGCCCTTTTTGTAGTCGCGCCCGACCTTGAGCTCGTACGGCCCACGGGCCTTGGCTTCTTCCACAAACCAATCCACGTCCATGCTTCCCAGCTTCGTCATTGCTGCCAACGCTTCTCTGTGAATGCGCGACCGCGTTTTGTCGGAAATGCCGGGGGCGTAGTGGTTCGGCGCCAGAAATCGGCGCATCGCTAGAATGGCCGCCTCAAAATCAGCGGTCGGTACGGATCTACCCTTGGGTTTCTTCGGCGGGTTGGGCGTGTACTTCGCACGCTCGCACCACGGACACACCTTCGCGCGTCGATCTTCGTGGTCGCCGACGTGACCGACTGGGCACGACGGAATGGGCATGAGCGTCTCAGACATTTTAGTGCCCCTCGACAAAATCGATGAGTTGACGACGGTTCGGATTTTCGAGTGAAACGCCCCACTGCCATCCGGCTAGGTAGTGCATTCCGTCGTGCCCGAAACAGGTCATGTCGGCTTCGGCTTCTTCCATGGCGGCTTCTTCAGACTTGCCTTCGGCGATGGCGCGGTTGTATGCCTCTTCGACTTCATCGTCCATGAGGTGCCCCGGTTCGTTCTCAACGATCCAGTCAACTGCGAGCTCAACGGCGTCTTCAAGGTCATCGGCCCATGCCATGAGGTACGTGGGCGAGTACTCGCCGAACCAGAGAATGAACCGCTTGCCGTCGTTGTCCGGGGACGGGTTCACGAGAGTGACGCGGCGTGCAAACGCCGTGCGGTCCTCCCCGATCTCCCATGACTTCGTTTTAGGGTTCCACTCCGGCTTCAGGCCGGCGATGGCGCCCGGGTGAACCTTTGTGCTGCGCTGTGGCCCACGGCGTGGGTTTTCTTCCATGCCGTTCTTGCGCATTTTTTTGCGGCGCGCGTCGTGGAGAAGGTTTTTTGCAAGGGTGTGACGCAGGTAATCGGCGGCGTTTTCGACGCGGGCGTCACTGAGCCCTCGTTCAAGCGTGACGGACGTAGTGACCAGGCTGTTGGCAGGTCGTTTGGCCGAGAACGCCAACTTGCCGTTTGCCCCAAGGCTGAAATGAACCGTGGCCGGTGCTTTCACGTCCTCTAAATGCCGGATGATCTTGCTCATCGGCCATAGCAGTAATTCGCGCTTGAGAATGAGCAGGATGTCTTTGTAATCGGCCGGGTTCTCTTCCATGTCGCCGCCGTACGCATTTTCAGCTTGGCACTCACCTTCGAGGTCACACCCGGCGTCTTCGCATTCGCTGCACACGGCTTCGTCCGGTTCACCGATCGCGATTTCAAAACAGTCGGGGCAGGCACAGTTGGTGTAGCCGCCTGGATTTCTTTTGGGCATACGTCACTTTCCTTTGAGCAGAAGCAAAAGCCCCACCCCGATTGCGCCAGCAATCAGAATGGGGCGAAGGTTGGCGCCGCCACCAATGGCCGCGGGGGCGTACACGCCCGATTCCGTGAGTGCCGGCGTGTCAAGCGACATATCAGGCGACGGCATGTTGCCCCCACCTTGTGACGGCGACGCCCATGATGGCTCGCCGGGGAGCGACACAGGCTCCGTTGCGATCATGTTTTGGTTGAGGGCCGTCTGTTCTGAGACGTACTGATGAGCGGCGGCCTTCTGTTGCTCGTTGAACACGCGCATGGCCGCAATTTCAGCGGTCCGTTGGGCAGGCGACTTCGCGGCTTCGAGGACCACCGAGGCGGCGTTTGCCTGCGACTTCAGCGTGGCAATCGTCGTTGCCACGCTTGGCGCGGTCGTTGTGGGGATGGGTACGGCGCGCGTCGCGGTACCAAAGCCCGAGCGCGGGTCCGTTGAGATCGGAACCTGCACGGTCGTCGCGGCTGGACGCACCGCAGTGGGCGCGACGCTGGCGACGATGGTTGGCGCGGGAAGGAGGCTGATGGTTCTTGGGATCGTGACCCCAAAAGCGCCGGTTCGAACGTAACTCATTTTTACACGCCTTTTCAGAAGTTCTGATCTGGCGTGTACCTACCCCAGATCATCCTACCTTGCAGAAGCCCCGCGCGTCAAGCGGATTTTTTCATCTTGGTCATCAAAACGCCAATGAGCAGGACGCCGGCCGCCGCCACGAAGATCTTGTTGAACGGCAGGGCGCCACTGACGGAGAGATCCGGAGGACCTTCGTCGGCGCCGGCCGGTCTGTTGGCGATACGTTTCGCGAGACAGCGCGCCGCGTTCTCGTACCCGAGTGAAGTTGGTGTGTTCGAGACGCCGCCTATCGCGCAGGAGGCGATTTCTTCGTCCGTGAGCCCTGCCGCGCGGGCTTGCTCCACCGCTTGCTCGTAGGCCGCCCGCGCCTTTGTCGTGTCTTCAATGCCGGTCTGCGTCTTGGATCGCGTGACGGCGAGGGCGAGGGTTTTTGCCCAGCGTGCCATGGCGGCGGGACACCCTTCGCCCGACTTCATGGTGAGGCCGGTGAGGCTGTTAGAGATCGCGGAACCGTCGGCCGCCACGTACGTTCTCGGGTTCGCCTCGACAAATGCCCTGCGACAGTTAGCCAACGGGGTGTTCTGCGCGCGCGCTGCGGCAAGCCACGCCCTGCCCTCGGCTGCGGCGGCAGTTCTGGACTTTTTCTCCCAGATCAAAAATCTAGGTTCGTGGATCGCCCCTGCCGCAAGCATTCTTTGACGGTCGTACTCTTTTTGCCACTTGACGCGCACTTCGCCGTTTGGCAGCGCATCTACCCAGTCAACGCCGCCCGACTTGACGTAACTCATTTGCGCATTCTCCAAAGTACGAGGGCGCCAACGCCAACGCCGATCCACTTCCATGGAAGCGGTGAAGACATGGACGCGGCCGGAGGTGTTCCTGGAACCTTCGCCAAAGACCACCATTTTTTGATGGCGCCTTCACAGCCGAGCGCCTTGACATCAGGGATCAGCGTTTGATCCCGCAGGTCGGAATTGGCGACGGCACGCGCGTCAGCCGGCAGCGCGTCAAAGAACTTCTTCCAGCATGCTTTGGCGTCTTCAAGTTCGCTGGCGGCAGCGGAAGCGGTGGCAGCAGCGACAGCGGTAACGGCTTCGGCGGCTTTGGCAGCGGCGGCGGCTTGTGCGGCTTGCACACGTTCAGGGACGCGTGCCTGGGTGCGCTCCTGCGACGGAGAAAATTGCGCAACTGCGTCTTCAATTTGCTTGTTGCGCCGGGCCATGCCAAACGCGCCCGTCACAATGTAGCCTTGCGCGTTGGTGCGTGTTCTCGTGGCCATGGTCCTATGCCTTCTTCATCAAAAAGAGGATCATGAGCCCACCGCCAATGACGGCCGCCGGTCCAAGCCACGAGGGCATGGCCGCTTCTTTTGGTGTGCTTGTGAGCTTGCCATCTGGGCCAATGGTCTGTGAGACGTAGTTCTGCGTCCCGACTTGAACGCCAGTTTTGGCGCCTTCAAGGCCCGACGATCCGATGCCTTTGATGCCGCCCCAAAGGCTACTCGCCGCGTCACCAAACCAGCCGTCTGTTGGTGTGTGCTTGGTCGCTTTTGACGCGTGGAAGTAGTTGCTCTCGTGCGCAAATTTGCGCCTCATGCGACGGGCACGGGCCTGGTCTTTTTTGGAAATGCTTGTGCTGAGTGCGGTGAGAAAAGACATCGGGTTCACGCTTTCTTTTTGCGCATGACGGCAACGGCCACGAGCGCAGCCGCGCCAACGCCGATCCAAGTCCATGGAATAGCCGATGCCGTCACTACCGTTGTTGGGGTAGTCGGCTGGCTTGAGAACAGCCCCTTGACGCTATCTTTGAACGCGTCAAGGTCCAGGCTGGTCAAAGGTGCAGTGATTTTGTCGGCGCCAGTTTTGTAGTAGCTCATGATGATTTTCTCGTCTCTTGGTCGAAACATCGTAACGAAGTCACGTGGCATCTGCGGGCTGTGGACCGTCCCCCGGTTTCTAGCATCAAGGACCTTTTGCCTCCGCTACGATGATTCCACCAAAAGACGGCCTATTTACTGCCTGCCTTGAACGCAATGAAGAGTGGTAGGCCGACGATGAGCCCCACGATCAAAGACGCGACCACGGGGTTCTTCTTGTAGTAGACGTAGGCTTCAAGGGGCGGGACGATGGCTTGCAGGCCAACGCCGCGCCCGCCTTCGGTGTCTTTTTCGAGCGCGTTGAGCTCGTTGATGAGTGACGCGACACGCGGCAACGCCGGGTCGGCTACGATCGAAACAATCGCAGTGACCGGCGCAGACAATCCGCCTGTTCGCGTGTAGCTCACCGACGCTTCTTCTTGCCACCGATGTTGATGAGCAGCATCACGCCGGCAATCCCGAGCAGCACACCGATGCTGATTGGACTTGCTTCCGTTGTGGGTGCTGCGCCCGTGAAAGCAGGCATTCGCGCGCCGCCTGGGCCGACTTGAAGAGGGCCAAGGTCATCAAAGGCCGAGTTGACGGTTCCGTACGGCATGGCCTTCCACGCTTGGTAGTACCAGCCGAGGCTTGGCTTTCCAGCTTCGTTGTTCATCGAAGTTTCACTTTCTCGGGCAGCTTGGTTTTGTTCCAGGCGAACCAAAGTGCTGCACTGATGAGGACCCATTTCGTGATGACCGACGAGTCCGATGCGCATTTGCATCCGTCGTCACCGCCGGCCACCTGTGGCACGTAGCCTCGATTGTTCACTTGGTACATGAGGAACTAGCCTCTTTTCTTGCGTAACGCGAGAAACGCACCGACCGCAATAGCAGCGGCGGCGTACAGCCAAGGAAAACTTGCCTTGCCTGCTTTCTTTTCGAGCTTGTCTGCCACGTCGACCGTGTTTGGTGTGCCGTCGCGGTTCACTTCTACGGCGACACCAACCGTGCTGAGCGCGTTTGCAGCGGCTTTGTTTGCTTGCGCAAGTGTGACGTTGGCTTCACCGTAGGCGATCGAGCCGAGCGACTGGTAGTAGACGCGCTGGTACAGCCGTGCAGCTTCATTCCAGGCGGCCACGATTTTTGGCGAGCCGGTACCGGCAAGCGCGTCTTTTAGCGCCGCGAGTCCTTGATCAACGCACACGTGGAAGCCTTGAGCCGCGTAGTCGCGGATCTGGTTTACCGTGGACGGTGCTTTGACCACGCCCCGCGCAGGCTGCGGAACAATCGTGTGCTTCAAAAATGAAGTGCTGATGTCTTCTTTCGCCATGACGGCTCCTTTTTACTGCGAAACGACGCGGTAACCAGGAATCATGACGCGAAGGGTTCCGCCCGTGGTCGGAGTAGCCGCGCTTGCCCCAAACAGGATGCCTTCGTAGGTGGGCGTGAATTGCACCGTGTCGTTCGGGTAGAACAACGTCGGAACTGGAAGCGGGCACGACTGGCCGGGCAGCGAGAACATCGGCGGCATGGCGGCCGACTGGAAGTTGCGGTTCGAGCCGCCCGCCTGGATTTCCCAAGAGAGCGACACGACGTCAAGGTTGGCGACGGCCGTGGCCTGCGCCGGCAGAGGCCAACGCGTGGTCGGCGACCACTGGCCGAAGTTCGTGGCCGTGGAGGGGGCGGACGGAAGCCACATGACGACAGGGAAGTGCGTCATGATGAACGGGCCGTCTTGCGACACGAGCATGTTGATGCTCGCTGCGCGCCGCCCGGCGTCCGACACAGTGAAGGTCTGCTGGCCCACGAGCGAGTACATGATGCGTCGCCCTGGGATGGAGTTGACGAAATCCTCGGGCGAAATGGGTCGGATGACCGACTGGAGCTCTTTCACCTGAATCGACTGCAGCTTGAGCTGAGCTTGCATGTCACGGATGAGTTTCGCGAGTTCTGGGGCAATGGTCATGGGCGTCTCTCCAAGAAAGAAAACGGGTGAGCAGGAGGTGAGGCTCCTACGGGAACCCTCTGCGGATTGAAAAGCGACTCCGCCGCAGGTGCCGAAGTCTAGGAACAGTAAAAAGGTGCAAGGGCGTAACAGGCCCAATGGGCCAAACCAAAACGGGTGGGGTTCAAGTCGGGAGGGATGGACCTGTTACGCCCCCACTGAGTGATTATTCGACGTCGCGAGTACGAACACCGTCGATCATAAACATGATGACGCGCGAATCAGTGCTGTTCGCATTGATGTCGCCGGCAGTCGTGCCAAGCACGTTGTCCGTGCCCACGTTGAAGAACTGACAAGTGACAGCGATGTTCTGCCGCACAGGAATGTGGATCGGCTTGGCCAGCTTCAGGATCGCTTCCTGAGAAGGCATACCGTTGTTCAGCACGGAAGCTGCGGAATCAAACCCGTAGACGCCGCCGCCCGCCGGGAAGTACCAAGCAGGCGCCTGGAACTGGGGCTTGTCGCCAGTGACGAGCGTAAAGTAGAGCTGGCTTGACGTGCGAAGGTACAGGCCACGACGTTGCGAGGCAGTGCTGGAGTCAAAGAACATCCAGCAACGAAGTGCAAGAACATTGTAAACTTGGTCACTTGCAAGCTGGCCAGCAGTTTGCATGTTCGTAAGTTGAAGCTGCCCGACGTTGGCAGAGCCAAAAAGTTGGCTTGTCGCCGCAATCACGGGCGACGGGGTGGCGTTCACGCGAACGAGAGTATCCCAAATGGGCTGGTGCTGTTTCTGTCGAATTCCATCAACGCGAGGCATCTCTATTCTCCTTGTTTTTGTTTACACAAACGGTCGGGTGTCTCCCCGCCGAAATAAATTAGGACGAGCGGTCCTGCATGGACGGGTCGGAAAGCGAACTGCCGGCAAAGATGCCGCCATCGTTGTCGCCAGACAGGTACATGTCTTCGCGCTCGACGTATTCGCCGGTCGTGATGTACTCGCCGGTTTCGACGTATTCGCCGGTTCCGATCGGCGAGTAGTAGCCGTAGTCACCGCCGTTGCGTTGACGGTCGTTCGAGTCGAATTCGCCCATGGGCAAGTACTTCGACTGAATGTCGGGCGGTACAACGGCCTTGAGGACCGCTTCCACCAACGACACAGATGCGCCAACCATGATTCCGGTGCGGTGCTTCTGAAGCACCTTCTTGGTGGCGAAGTTGAGACCGACGAAGACAAGGCCGGCCATGAGCGGACGGGTGAATTCGCCGAGGGTCTTGCCAATGACGTCAAAGCCGCCAGGAGCGACAGGAGCGACGCCAGCCGCCGCCTTGGTCTCAGGCTTAGCAACCGCATCAGGCGTAACAATCCCCGTGAGGTAGTTTGCGGCAAACCGGGACACGTACAGACCGCCGATGACAGGCAGAGCGTTCGTGAGTGCCCACTTGGCCATGACGATGAGCGAGTTGCCGGGGTTCTTCGTGTAGAGGGCGCGACGCTTCGGCAGTCTCCGACGAAGAACGCGGCGGAAGATCACGTTGCGGCGCTTGTTGCGCGGCTTCGGCTTGGTGGTCTTGGTACGGGTGGCCGTGCTTACGCCGCCCTTCTTCGCGTTACGCTTGCGCGTTTTCGCGGCCTTCTTAGCAGCCTCAGACCGCTGCGCCTTCGTAAGCTTGCCGCCCTTCGCGGCAGGCTTCGCCCTTGGCTTCGCCGCAGGCTTTGCCCTTGGCTTCGGCTTTGGCTTCTTCTGTGGTCCAAGGTCCAGTTCAGCCTTCATTTCACTGGCCGTGGTTTCGCCAGAGAGGAAGGACTTGCGCAGGGCCGTTGCTTCGGCCTTGGTGTGGCCGCCAAGCTTCATCAGCGTCGCCACGCTAATGGGCGGATTGCGACGGTAACGACGGCGCGAGGACCGCCGTGGGTTCTTGCGATACCTTCGCCGCGCCAGCTTAGAGAGGCGCTTCTTTCGGGCCGCCAATGCGGCACCGGCCAATGGTCTACGACGCTTTGCCATGTTCTTTCCTTTGTTGGTCGATGCCCGCTTAGGGCGTCCTGTTACGCCCGCCCACGAAATGCGGACGGATGGGTTTTTCTTCATGCGGCGCGCGGCGCGCTCAAGGTTGCGGCGCTCGGCGTTCGCGGAACCAGTCGAGCGCCCAACGCGGCGCATTACAGAGTCGTGTGCCCTAGTGGCAGAACCCCTTCCGGGGTCGCCCCAGCCGACGGCAGCGGCACGTGCGTATTTCTTTGCCGCGCGCGCCTGTTGCTGTGCAGGTGTCCGCGATCGTAGAGGCGCGTGGCGCCCTGGATTTACAATGTAGACTTTGTGCCGCACTGGACCTTTTTCTTTTCATGCCCGGGGGAGGCCACGTGAAAAGGTCGATCCGAGTCCATCGTTACAGACCCCGATACACGGGGTCAATGTAAAATCAAGGGGTTATCGGCGTATATACGCCGACAATTCTACTTGTTTATGATGTTTTTGATGTCGTGAACGCGGATCGCGACTGAATCTTCAGGCGATATGGCTTCCACCACGACGCCTTCGCTGGTCACGGTGCCGGCGAGCCACTCAAGGTTCGCCACCATGTCTTCAACGTCGGCGTAACACGCAGCACTTTGCCGGTCGATGTCAGCGAGCCGCGCTTCAAGTTCAGTCGAAAGGCGTGGGCGAAGTGTATCGGGCGCCATGCGCTCGTCTCTACTCTTCACTGCGGCCGCCAGTCTTGCGAACAAACGCGTCAATGACCCGTTGCAAGGCAACCGTTAGCTCATAGAGCTTCTCGTTGCGCTTTTCTTGCGCCGCAACGTGGCGTTCTTCCCAAGACCGGCGTTCAGCCGTATGCGCGTCGCGCATCTTGTCAATTTGCGTATCGCGCTCTCGGCGCTCTTGCGTGATTTGTTGGTGCAGACGAATCGCGGCGAATGCTGCGACTAACGCAAGAACGCCAAGAGGGCCGTAGATGAGCAGCGCACGTGAGATGAGACTTTCCACGTCACCCGACAATGCCGCGCGTCTCAACGTCTAGTTTGCCGCCGTAGCAAACCGCGAGAACACGACTGCACGTATGGTTGAGCAGGAACAGCGCCTTGCCCGATGCAACGGTTGCAAGGACGGGGCTGTTTTGTCGCGCAAATCGTTCGATCATCTTGCCGCCACCTTCGTTGAGGGCGGCCCACTCGATGCAGTCGCCAAGAATGGCGAGTCCGCTGAACTTTTTAAACCTGGCCGGCAACGTGTGATCGCCGCGAGAATTCGGCACGTAGGATTTCGGATACGGATGTTCGTGGTCGTGCTTGTAGTCAACGAAGTCTCCTGTCCATTTATCAGATCGATAACAGACCCACGCCGCTTGGCCCGCGAGTTCCCAGCGATCGGGAATCTCCAACGTCACCTCACGGATTTGTCGTGGTTCGCGAGCGTGAAATGTGCGCCAACGATCTTCGGTACGTTTCAGGCTCATGCGAACTCCTTGCGCCAGATCCAAACGACAGCGACCAAGGCAAGCAGCGGCATGAACGGCACCGATCGGATAGGATCAAACGCGCCCATTGCACTGTGTTTTTGCGCGATCATGCCCTTTGCCGCAGTGCCTTGTCCGGTGTGGACGGCGTTTGATGGCAAAGCCCATGTTGCGCGTTCCACTGAAACACCAACGCCCTTCGCGCCTCCTTTCAGATGTTTGGGTTGCGCGGGTTCGTAAAACTCGGCTTCTAGAGCTGGGGTTTCGAAGTAGTCGTATCGCCCGATCGCGGGGCGCCAAACGGAGAACACCATGGGAGGCTCACTTTCGAGAAATGAAGAACGCCGCCGCTGCGCCGCCAAGAATCCAGGGCATGAGTGCGCCCACGTTGCTCTTTTCTTTTAGTCCGGGGCCTGCCACGCACGCCTCGCCTTCGCGGCGCCAGCCGGGCTTGCAAAAGTCCTTGCCCGACAGCGCGCGCCCGGCGTAGTTCACCTTGAGGGTGACTTCTTTCGACATCTTTTGAAGAATGCCGATCCAGTACTTTGCCGTGAACCAGTTTGCGCCGTGCAGAAACTTCATGGCGGCGTTTGTCGGGTCATCGAGTACGCCCGTGACCTGTATTCCGGCATCAGCAAACCCAAGTTCCAGCAGCATTTGCTGCGAGCGCGTGATGAGCGCGCGCATGGCGTTGGTGTTGCTGCTATTCGTCGTGTTCGGTGTGGAATACACGTAGTTCACGACGGCGCCCCACGCCAGAGCACTATCAAAGGTGTTTTGCAGCGAGAACGATGGAGAAAAAACATTCATGAAATCACCTTTTGTTGTTCTGGTAAGCTTGGAATGCGGCGATGCCAACGATGCCAAGCATGGCCAGCTTGAGAACTTGCAGCATCTCAGTTGCGCCCGTGAACTTGTCGGCGGCCGCGAGAACGTCGTTGGCGAGTTCAGCGGCCGACTCTTTGGTCGCCTCCCGTGCCATCGTCCAGTTGCTAGGGCGGATCTTCAGCGCCTCAAGGGTGCTGGCGACATTGAACAGTGCGCGCCAAAACGTGAACGTGTCGCCGTACCCAAGAAGACGGTCCGACGCGTATCTTGGTTGGTCGCCCGTCATCACAACGCTAGTGGCTGTTTGAATGCCGACGACGGCAGACTTCTGATCATTTGACAAAGTGCGTATTCCGGCGCCCGGAATGTACCCGCCTGTTAGCCACTTGGAATCCCAGAATGAGTTTCTGTCCTTCATCTTGGCGACTTGCGCGACCCAGTAGCTCAAAACGTAAAGCGCCTGCTTGCTTGTCGTGACCGGAACGCTTTTAGTGTCGGTGCCGACGTGCCAGCCCTGACGTTCCGCGAGTTCTCGCATTTGCTGCAAACGGACGTCGTTGAAGTTTCCCATGAGCTTACTTTTTCACGATGATGAGGGCCGCGATCACCCCAACACCGATCACGATGGGCAGGGTGTAGTCCCGGGATGGCGCGGTTGCGATGGCGACTTCGCCTTTTCCGCACAGCCCACGCGTCACGGCCACCGACAGCCCGGCGACAAGGTTCGCGTTTGACGCGGCGGCGGCGGCCGGGGTTCCAGCGACGACGCACGTGACCCCAACAAGGCCCTTGGCGCCCTTCACAGTGTATTTGGCCACGCCCTTGGCGCCTTTTTTCACGCCCTTGGCGATGCCCTTGCCCCAATCAACAGGATTCCACCAAGCGCCAGTTTGAACGTACATTTTAGAGTCCCCACACTTTCAGTGCGATGGCGCTCGACAGCATTTTGTCGGAGCGTGGTGCAACCGGGTCAAGCGTGATCCACGTCCCGGTGCGTGGTTCTTCGGCTTGGGCGAAAATGTGACTGTACTGTCGCTCACCCTGGAACGTGAGGTCCTGGAACGCGGCCGTCACCACGCGCACGTTGTGCCCCATGCTCTGGCACAGTGCGCAAAGCAGGGCGGCGTAGTCGTCACAGTCGACGTTGACCTTGCGGCCCATGGACATCTGCCGGCAAAGCAGGTGCGGGGCGACTACGCGCTCTTGCGTGAGCGGGTCTTTTGCGTACCTCGTATGCGTGCAAACATACTGGTAGATCGCAAGGATTTCGGAGGCATAGTCCTTGGCCCGGATATTTCGACAGATATCCTCGGCGAGCTCGCGCACGTTGTTGTGGCGCGGTGACTCCCGAACAAGTCGACGGATTGCCTCGACCGTGGTTTTTGCCCCGTAGTGGGGTCCGTCTTGAATCAGTGAAGACACAGCTCCCCTTTCACTAGCGGTGGCACGCCAGATCCAGGGGAGGGGGTCCGTCCGCTATGTTACGAGGACCCCAAGGCTTTTACAACGTCTTTCAGCCAGTTTTTGCCCGACATCTGCGTCAATGGGGAACCGGAAACTGCGCCGGCGGCCTTTAGGAACGTGTTTACGCCATGTTCGCGTACGTACCCGAGGATTGACGAAGGCACCATAGACACGACAGAGGCGGCGAACGCGGCCGGGTCGGTGCCGTTGGCGGCGGCCGCTTCGAGGAACGCCAAGGCTTGCTTGATCGTTTCCTGGTCCACGTCGAGCGCCGGCACGCCCTCTTCTACCGGAAGCAGGCTTTGCGCTTGCGGCGCAGTCGACGGCTCTCGACGGGATGGCGGCGGCGTCGGGTTTGGGCTCGGGTGAGGGTTTGCGATGCGGTGCGCAACAGCGCGCACGACTGGCGTTTGCGACAGACCTTCCATGATCTTGAGACCCTTGTCGATCATACTGTCTTCAGCGGGGTCGTTGTTTTTGCCCCGCAGCGTATCCATCGCCTCCATGGTAGCGGCCATCGTCGTGATCTGGTCCGTGATCGTGGTCTCCTTGCGCGAGCGCAATTCGGTGTTCTCCACACGAAGGCGTTCGACCTCGCGCTCAAAAAACTTGGCCGAGTTCTCCAGTAGCGAAAACTGCGCCACGTGTGAAATTTTGATGCTTTCGATCGTGATCAGGTGCGCGGTCCGCAAATTGTCGACTTCACGCGACCACGCCTGCTTCAGCCCCTCAAGTTGAAGTGCCGCAGTCGCCTCGCCACGCTTTAGATCGTCGCGGTGGCTCTCACGAACGGTACGGATCTCGGTCTCGTGTGCGTCGCGCATACGTGCAAGGCGTTCAGCGTCCGTCATGATGTACCGCTCCATCATGCGCTCGGTACCGTTTGGCTCGTTCGCCTTGGCGTTGGCCGCAGCGAGTTGGGCTTGTCCCGCAGCGATTTGTGCCTTCATCATCTCGACGACGGCCGTCATCGGACCCGCGTCGTTGTTTTTCGCGAGTAGTCCCATGATCAGATCCTCTTGACGTTCGGCGCGGGCACGATCCCCGGCCGTGAATTCCTTCAACATGCCAAACATTGACGCTTCCGCAGCGCCAAGCCCAGTCGGTTCATCGTCTATTGTGTTTGCGGGTTTCGGATCGCCCTCAAGTTCGATTGTGCGTTGCCCAAAAAACTTGCCGCCACGCATGACGTGGATCGTGTACTTGCCGCCGCCAAAGTTTTCGAGCAAATAGCTCTCGTCAACGACGGCCGAGTCATGAAAGACACCAACAACGCCGCCGATTTTTGCGCCTTTCCACAACGTGGGTTGTCGCATGATCTTGATTTTTACTGCCGCGCCGTCACCGATTCCAGTCAACCAGTCGGCCAGTGACGCGCCTTCACTCTGGTCGATCCGTGTCATCGGATTTGCGATGGGGGCTGGCGCATCTTTGCGCGGACGCCCACGCGGGCGCTTTTCCTCGGGGACCGGCACGTCGACGAAGAACGCCTCATCGTCACCGTGCTCGTTGTACGTCGTTTCTTGTGATGTGCTCATGTCGCGGCTCCCTTACCTTCGTCTTCTTCTTCGTCTTCTTCTTCGTCGTCGGCGGCGTCTTCTTCTTCGTCGTCGTCGGCGTCGACCAGACTCGTCACAAGGTCACGAAGTGTGTCCGCACGATCCGACAGCCCACGAGCGCGAACATCCGTGACGATCTTGAATAGCTCTTGCGCATCATCTAAAAACTTCGTGATAGTTCCGGCCGTTTCGGCCGACAGCGCCTCATCGCGCTCGGCGTCGTTGCCTTGTGCGATCTCCCACAAGGCACTTTCGCTGATTTCTAGCCGTTCGTGGATTTCGTCGGCCATTGCACGGAACAGCGGCAAAACTGACATTGTGAGGATGTCACGTAGCGTGCCCCAGGCGAGCGGCGCCTCTGGCGGCACTTGAATCGCAAGCACCTGTTTCGTGATGTCTTCAATGTTTGTGAGTGTGTCCTTCAAGGACAGTTCGTTACGTGCCATTTGCGAGTCCTTTTTTGCATTCCGGGTGCGCGTCAAGCCACGCAAGCCGGGCAGCTTTCTTGACAGCTAGTTCTTCGTCCATGGTCGGTGACCATTGGTTACACTTCGTGATTGATTCTTCCGCAAGCGGGATGTACGAGCCGACCATGCGCATGCAGTAACGGACGATGCGCGTGGGTGCGGCGAATCCCTTCGTGAGCGTGGGTTGCGGCCCCTTGAGCTCAAACAGGTGCCGGCACGGGCCTTGGCGGCAGATGAAATCCTCCACCGCGCCCGATGGCAAAGGATCGTCCCAAATGTTCCCGACAATGGGCATGGGCAGACCATCGGCGCCCATGCCCATGGCGCCTGTGGACCCTCCGTCCACATCAGACAAGAGTTCTTCGAGCGGGTCCGGATTTTCTCCATCCCGCGTTACCAAGTCCAAGTTCGTCTCACTGCCGGCCATGCGACCCTTTCGGCTCGCCTACCCGATCAAAACCCCGGGGCACAATAACGCCCCGAGGCATTAAAAGCACGCGGTATTTCGACGACGTTTTGACGACGTTTCGCACGGCGTTTAGGCGTCGTTTTCTAGGCCCGGGATCAAAAAGGCCCCGAGCCGTGGGACCATATCCCGGCTCAGGGCCTTTTTGCAACGGCCAAATGGCGCCAAAATGGCGCTTTTCGGGCGATTTATTTCACGCGAAAAATCTCGATCGCCTCAAGGAGTGCAGGTTCTAGACCGAGATCGTCGGCACGTGCGGCCGTGTAGGCGCGCATGCGCCCAAGATCTTGAATTGGGAACGTGATTTCGTTCGCCAGCCGGGCGAATGCCGCGTTATAGGCGATCTCAAAACGCCGCGCGAGTGTCTTTTTACTGAGTGATTTCACAGGTTTACCAGAACTCCTTTGGGATTGTGACATCATTGTGAGATGCATCGAGAATTCCAGCGCCGACTCGTGCGCTGAATTGGAACCTGAATCCAGTTTCGGAGCTAGGGTCCGCCCGGAATATTCGCACGAAAACGGGGGCTTGCCTTGATCGGAGGGTCTCTAGGTACGCTCCGATCTCAGATCCGAACATATCGGGCAGGCGAACCTGCCCCCCGTCGGGATAGAGGACAAAAACCTGGTTAAGCGTGGCGTCAAATGGGCCCATAAAATATCCTCTCACGCTCCCACAAAATCGTCGGGTGTCGTTGGGGTAGCGGCTAAGTGCCCGAAATGTGTCGTTACCCCACCGTTACCCCACCGTTACCCCACCGCTACCCGACGCTAAGTGCCCGAAATGTGACGCTACCCCACCGCTACCCGACGCTAAGTGCCCGAAATGTGACGCTACCCCGACGGCACCCGACGATTTTTCGGGACCGTGCGACTATAGATCTATGACAAACATCGTGCCGCTTGGGCCACCACTCCATGCCGTTGTCGCAATGCGTCAACTAATCGCCGACGTGGCGCGTGCGGCCGAAGCCGAAGCCGAAGCCGAAGCCGAAGCCGCACGCCGCGTGTACGTTGCGGCGGAAGAAAGAGCGCGCGTCGCACGTCGCGCGTCGCACCTTGCGAGTCTGGAAGCGGCAGTGTATGCGGCCGGGCTACGTCTCGCGACAGGAGAGACGAAATGATAAGATTGCAAAACTCGGGCCACAGGCTCGAATTCATTGGAAAAACCTACCCCGCGCGTGACGTGCTCCGGGCGGGAGGGTGCACGTGGGACCCCGCCACGAAATCATGGTGGCTCCCGAGTGACCAAGCCGCGCAAGCCCAGGCGATCCTTGACGCCCTTGGGGGTCAAACTCCCATCGCGCCGCAAGCTGGCGCATTTTGGGGGGCCCCTCCGGCGGATTCCGCTCCGGCGGATTCGGCCGTCACCTTTTCCCGTTTGGCAGATGGAACGTGGGGCGCCCGTGGTGCCAATCTCGTTGCCGGAAAGACGTGCGTCGTGACGCGGCGTGACGGCACAACGGACACGATCACGATCGGCGAGATCGTCGCGACGCTCGCCGATGGATCGGTCACGGCAACAATTACGCCCAAGGTGCGCAAGAGCGCAGGATCACGTGGCAGATCGCGCGGCAAATGGAGCGGGTGCGCATGCGGATCGCGTGACGACGGGCCGCGCGATATTGATTGCGCGTCGTGCAAATATGATTCTTTTTAGGCGCTACCCCAATGACACCCGACGATTTTGTGGGAGCGTGAGAGGATATTTTATGGAAAAAAAACATCGTCACCGAGTCACCCGGGCCTTTACGCGCGGATTTTCGGGCGCCATTTCAGCGGCGCGCCCTAACCGTGCGGCACACGGGAACATTTGCATTTTTGAAACGTGTACGTGCGGCGCCGTGCGCCTGCGCAATGTTAATCAGGGCCATCAAGAGATCGGTGAGTGGCTTCGGTGATGCCTTTTGTCGAATACGGCGACGACGACGACGTGGAAAACGTAGAGGCGGAAGCGCCGGACGGATGGAGCGTTGACTGGGGTAATAGCGTCGCCCTCACCGGAGGGCGTTCCCGCGCGCCGCTAGTGCTGGCGGGGGACGCGTGGACCCACACGATCACCGAGCGCGGCAATGGCTTTCCCGACTTGGGCGATCTTGTGTCGGACGGGCCGAGTGGCTTGCTTTTGCGAGTGACTCGCATGGGTCCGATTCACACGAGCGCGCCCGGCGTAGGCAATTACGTCTACGCCGTTTGCGTCGAGACCACTCTTGACTGGGCCGATTTGGCCGAAGACGTCGAACTCCACCGCGCGGATCCCGCGTGGGGAACCTGAACAATGGAAAAAATCAAAATCCGGCCCGGCTATATCGTGATCAATACGTCCACCGCGCGCGGCGGCGTGAAGTACGTGCGCACGGCTAAAGACGAGCGCATCACAGGCGACACGCTCACGGCGACGCATACCACGGTAAAAACCGTGGATCACGTGGACGTGGTGAAGGCGATTGACGCGCTTGTGAAAAAAGCCGATTCCACGTGTCGGCGATTCTGCGCGCGTGGCGGGTGGGGATGGTACTGCACACCTGAAGCCCTGCCAGATCTTCGACGCGTGATCGAGGGCTTACGAGAAGAATGCGACGCCATGAATTTGATCGCGCAACGATCGGGATCCGATCGACGTGCCCACCTGGGGATCCTCGTGGCCCAGCTTGATCTCGTGTCGGGCGACACGGCGCGCGAAGTAGCTCGCACCGTAACCGATACGCTCACGGCACTACGTGACGCGCTTTTCGCTGGCGACCTTGCCGCGCTCGTTGGTCCGATCGGCCGCGCCCGGAATCTGGATCAGCTTGCCGTCGGCTTACCAGGGACGGCCGTCAAGATGGCCCTTGAATCCGTTCGCGCTTGGCGCGTTGAAATCCGCGAGTCGATTGCCTGCGGAAACTCGGCCGAGGGTGCAGGCGCCGCGTTAAATTTGACTGCGCTCGACACCGCGATCTCGTGGTACTCGGACGAGGGCGAAACTTTTGACGCGGCCGCGCTTGTTGACGCGGCCGCTTAGCTAGCCGGTGCGGTACGTCGTGCGGGGCAGTGTTTCTGCCCTGTAGGCCATACCCCATCGGTACCCCACGATTTTGGGGAAGTGTGAGAGGGTGAATATATGAACAATTTGACATACGCCGAAACGATGCAGGCCGTTGCCGCTGCGCTACGGGCCAAGGTCCCCGTTTGCTTATGGGGGCCCCCCGGCATAGGAAAGACGTCACTCGGGGCAACCGTGGCGCAGGCCGTCGGGCTTCCGTGGCACGTTTTGATCGGATCGAATTGCGATGCTACCGATATCGCGGGCTTGCCCGTACACGTGCAAGGAAAAGTGATCCGCGTACTATTCCCCGAAATACAGGCATGCGTCGATGCACCGGGGATCTTGTGCCTTGACGAGCTCACTGCCACGCCGCCAAGCGTACGCGCGGCACTCTTGCGCCTGCTACTCGAACGAAACGCGGGGGGGACGCCATTACACCCTGAGTCACGTGTGCTTTGCGCGGCGAATCCGCCCGAGCATGCGCCAAACGCGATCCCACTCGATGCAGCGAGCGTTAATCGCATGATTCAGATCACACTCGCGCCCAGTGTCGCTGAAATACAGGCGTACTTTCTCGGTAACGCAACGATCCCAGATCTCACTGGCGCACCGGGCGACTGGCGAGAAGACGCGGCGGATTTTGCGGCCGTCCTTAGCGTGGATCCGTCCCTGCTACAGATCGAACCCCCGGCCGCAGCAATTGAGGCGAGTGAGCCGTGGGGATCCCCGCGCGCTTGGGAGATGGGTTTGCGAGCGTTTGCCCAGCATGGCGCCGACGATAACGTGGGCCACGCGCTCCTTGCGGGGATCGTCGGGACAAACGCGGCGGCCGCATACCAAGGGATCCGCAAAATGCGCAAGCACCTTCCTACCGTGGAAGAAGTGCTAGCGGATCCCGAGGGCGCCATCATGCCCCGGGGCACCACGCAAATCGCGGCCGTTGGTCTAGTGGCGCGAGTGGCGCGAGTGGACGCCTACGCTGGCCATATCTACGCGCTTCGGCTTGATCTCGAATACGCGGCGGCCGTCGCGCTGCACCTGATCAATAACGGCGTTCGACCGGCCAAGAGCCGGCACGCGGCAAAAGGCAAGGTGGCCGAGATGCAATTGATCGGAAAGATCGCCACGGCGCGCCGCTAACCCACTACCCCAACGGTACCCCATGATTTTTTGGGGCCGTGAGAGGATATTTTATGACCCTGAAACATCCTTTGATCGCGCGCGCGCGGCGCCTCATGCTCAAGCTGGGATGGGGCCATCCTTTTTTCCTCATGCCGGCGGCCGAGATTCGCTTGCGCGTGACCGACAAGGTATCAACGGCGGCCGTACACCCTCGCGGGATTTGCTACCTAAACCCGGAATTTTGCGGCACGTTGACCGACGACGATCTGCAAGGCGTGCTTGCCCATGAACTCATGCACCTCCTTTTGAATCATGCGGGGCGGGCCAAGGGACGCGATCCGCAACGATGGAATTTTGCGGCCGATCGCGCGATAAATCACGGCTTGCGGGAGGCGGGGATCCGCCTGCCGGATTGCGCCTTGTACCCTGCGCGCGGCACGGAGGGGCAGTGTGCCGAGCAACTATACGAGATCGAGCCTGTCAACGACAATGCCGACGCGGCCAAGCCCACAGGAGGGTGCGGATCCGACGGATCCGACGGCGGGCTTGATGGCGAAGGCGAAGTTTTTCCAGACGACGCGGCGCCAGATGGCCCGACCTTAGCGGAAGCGGCGCGCCGTTGGTTAGAAGTCGCCGCCGCAAGCGCGGCCGTGTCCGCCGGCTCACCTTCGGGCGCTGCGCTCGCGGGGGTTTTGAAGCCACCTGCGGCGCGTGTCGCGTGGAAAACGCTCCTGCGCCAAGCCGTGAGCCGTGCATGCGCGGCGCATGGTGCCGACGACGTATCGTGGCGCAAACTGAATCGACGATGCCACTCAACGCCATTCTTGATCCCTGGCCCCGTTTCATTGACGGTCAAGCTTGCTGTGATAATCGACACGAGCGGATCTGTAGGCGACGACGCCTTAGCTCGCGCCGTCGCGGAGACGATAAGCATCGCGCGGGCCTATCCACACGTCGGAATCACACTCATCGCCCATGACTCGCGCGTCACTTGGGAAGGCGTCCTTCGCGGCGACGTGAAGGCGTCGGACGTAACACAGGCGCTTGTAGGGCGTGGCGGTACGGATTTTGTGCCTGCTTACGCTGCGCTCGCTAAGTACGGACGGCATGACGCCCTCGTCCACTTGACCGATGGATACCCTCAAGGCGCTTGGCCCAAGGCGCCCACGCGAGCAAGCATTGTCGGTTTGCTCGGGACCCAACGCAATCGCGTCACCCTTCCCCCAGGCTATCGCGCAATCGAGATCACGATATGACCGAAGATAAAATCACAGGCGACTTGATCGCGCGCCTTGATGGCGTTTACGCGGATCTCCGCGCCCTCCCGTGTCGCGCCACGACGCAAGCGTCACGAACTTGCGCGCGGCATGGACTCGCGGCGGCGGAACGATGCACGCCTTGTCGCGTCGCGTACTGGTTAGAGGCGACACTCCGCGCCTTGCGGGAGTCGCTCCGATGAACGACGGACTCGAATTCAATGGGTTCTGTTACACCCGCGCCTGGAACCGCAGTCACCTGTGGGAAGTCACGGTAGCAGGCAAGGAAAACTCCATTTTCGCGTTTCAGTCTTCTGCCACGCCAGATCGGATCTCCGTCTTTCTCGCGTTTGCGGGACCACGGATCGCGCTGCTACTCGCTACACCGTTGCCTGCTTCCGTTCTCGCCGCCGCACTTGGTCGCGTACTGGCCCCGATTAAAGGAAACGTTCGATGATGAAGAAAAAATCAAAACTCGTTCCTCCCGCCGAAGTGCCCCAAACGCTGTGGGACTATCTTGATGAAGGCACCGTGTCACCGGGCACAATTTTGGAGCACCACGGAAAGACTTACACCTTTCGCAAAGGGGCTAACGGGCATGTGGAGATTTGGACCGTTTGGATCGCGACATGAAACAGAAAACCACGCCTCATCTTGCGTACCCGCTCGACTGGCCCACGGGCTACGCGCGCGCGCCACGTCAAAAACGCGCAGCATTCAAACTCGGTGATTTGGCGGGACGCGCGTTTTTGCGCGATGAAGTGCGACTCTACGGCGGGACGTACGCGATCTTCAGTAGCAACGTGCCCTCACGTCGCGACGGCATGCCATCTATCAGGGAGCCGGAGCCGTCCGATCCGGGGGTCGCGGTATACTTTCTGCGGCAAAGGCGCCAGCTTGTGATCCCGTGCGATCGTTGGTCGACAGTGACCGACAACTTAATCGCGGTAGGACACGCGATCAAGGCCCTCCGAGGGCTTGACCGTTGGGGCACGGGCGAAGTCGCGGAACGTGCCGCGCAGGCGTTCACGGCGCTTCCACCGTCGGAGCACGACTGGCGCATCATCTTTGACGGCGCGCGCACGTGGGAAGAATGCCGGAGCGCCTACAAGGCGAAGGCGATGGACGCGCACCCGGACCGTGGCGGCAGTGATGCGGCCATGGCCAAGCTAAACGCCGCACTCGCCATCGCGCAAGCGGAACTCGGACGGTAAGGAGCACGTGACACTTGATCAAGATTGGCCAATGCTACGCGACCTAACAGCCATAGTTTACGGATCGGCAAGCGCAATTCCCGACAGTGCAAACAACGATTGTTGGTCGCTCCTTCTCTACGTCGTTGGATCCGATGGTTACGTGCCAATAACGCTCGAAGAAGCCTTCAGAACGCGCGATGGCACCCCCACTGAGCAGGTTCGCGCGCACGTGGACGCGCGACTTGACTTGCTCTTGACCGTCCTGCAAACGAACCCGACCATCGCGCCAGGCATGCTCGCCACGATGCGTCGGATTTTGGAATGGCCGCACCCGTGACGGAGCTGACCACCATTTTTGCACGGACCGCGAACTACAAGGCTGGCCTGTGGGATCTGATGTTCGTTGCCCATGACGCGCGCGGTTACGCGTGTGAAGTGAGAGTCACAATTCCGGGATCCACCGCCTTTGACGAATCGTCAATGCTCCTTCACATGCACGCGCGAAGGGCGCTCGTGCTCCTGGTCCTTCAAGGATCTCCCTCACACCGACCTATCCCGCACACGACGTACCTCACGATCGAGCGCCTGCTTGCGCTTGACGTGCCGGCGGCCCCGTGCGAAGGTGAACCTTGAGCCGTCCCCCCCTCATAGTGGGAGACTCTCGTGCTCAAACACATTCCTTTGGTTTGCCTTCTTGCGGGCGTGTGCCTGCTTTCTGCCGCCACCATCACTAGCGCGGCGCCCGATGCGGCCCCCCTTGTGATTGACGCCAGTGTCCGGCTGATTGACGCGGCCCCCGCGCCGACCGTTGTCGCGCCAGCGATCCCCACCATCGTACTCGACGCCCCCGATGCGCCGTCGTGGTGGGTGAGCTCTTTCGCAACGGTAAAATCCGGCACTTGGACGATTAGACTCGGTTTTTTGTTGACCGTGCTCGTGTGGGTTCTGCGTAAGAAGGTCGGCATTTTGCCGGCGTTTTTCCGGACCGACAAGGGCGGACCTGTTCTTGTGTTCAGTGTGTCGGCACTGGGCGGTCTGGCGCACTCCCTCACTGCCGGCGTGACGCCCGATCTTACGTTGCTATTTACGACGCTGAAAATCGGCGCCGTTGCCATCGCCGCCTACGTCACGGGCAAGAAAATCACGGATCCAGGCCCAATGCCGTGGCCACTTCCGCCGCCGCCGGCCGCGTGACGCCATGGTTTGGGCCATCGTCGCACTCAGCGGGGCGAACGTCGTCACGCTCTGGCTCTGGTACCGGACGCATCAAGCGGCACTGGGCGCGATGCGTGATCACATGGCCGCCGCACGACGACTCGCCGAGTGTTTGGTGGCACGAGATCAGTGTGACGCATCAATGCAGACGCTCGGAATCCGAATCAAGGACAAGTCGCGCGAACTAGACGACGCGCATCTCGCGCTGCGCGAAACCGGAGGACGCTGTGACGCACTTGCAAAAACGCTGGCGGCCAACGCTGCTCCTGAGCGCCTTGGCGCTCTGGTCAACGATGAATTGCGCACCATCGCAAATATCGCCAAGGGCCGTCCCCCCACTCATCGTTGACAAACTCGTTCGTTGCCGTGTACCGTTCCCCGACTTCCCCTTGGTTGTTTTGCCGCCACGGCTCGTGACCGGGGAGTACGTTCTCAATGATACCGTCATGCGAAGTCTCCTTGAGCTATTGACGCTCATGCGCCTTCACATTCAGACTCTTCACAATGAGTGTACCGAAGAAACGTCAAAAGACAGCCCCGGGGAAACGCCGCTTTTACAGTGAGCCGGCCCCGACTTTTGAAGACGTGTACGAGGATCCTCAAGGCGGCGCGTTTTGGACGCAACTCCTGAAACAGCCGGCCGTCGAGAAACTCCTGGGGCATGCCACGGCGCGATTGAACCAAACCTTTGATCGCGCTGTAACTGCCGCCGAAACACGCTTCACGCAACCGAAAGCCTCGGGGGAGGCGCGTAACCCGCCCCCGCCTGGATCAAAGCCGGGCGGGGGAGCGGACTTGCTTGCAGCGCGCGCTACGCTGCACATCCGCGCGGACGAGCCGCTCAGCGCAGCACTCATCAAGACGCGCAAAAAAGCCCTCGCGACGCTATTCCATCCCGACAAAGATCCGAACGCGGCACACGCCATGACACAGATCAACGCGGCCGCTACGCTGCTATTGAAGCACGTCAAGTAAGTTCTTGCAGGGTGTGGCACCCGGTGCGATACTGGCCCCCAGGTAGGGGTCTGCTCCCGCCTTAACCCCGGGGGATTGCACATGATCGGTACCATTTCGCAGGTCCAACTGCCTGCCGCCGAAGTTACGGTTCCGATTTCTCTTGTGAATCAGTGGACGTGCTTCACGTTCTTGAACGAGAGCTCGGCCACCGTAGTTGTCGGCACGAACGCGGCGCTTGCGCCCGTTGGTTCTGGCAAGGGCATGAGTTTGCCGACAAACATTCAAATTCAGTCGCTTTTTGGTCCCGGGACGCAACTCTATGCCGCCGCCGCGAACGGGTCCAACGGCCGGATTTCGTGGACGGAGCAACCTGTCCCGATCGCCGAACTCATGCTGCTTTTGCAGACGGCCAACCTTTCTCTGGCCGCCCTGCTTGAGAAACTTGGTGGCGTAATCCCAGGCGTTGACGACGGATGGGCGAACGAGTCGCTCGTGAAAATGCCGGGCGTACCGCGTCCGGGCAGTGGTCGCCCATTGCAGACGCCGCTCGCCGTGGGCGGAACCGACCCTCGCCGTCGAGGGCGCTAAAATGGCGGCGCTCAACAGTTTTTGGAGCTCGAAGTTTGGGGCGACAGGCATCTACACGTTCACGACTGGCCTTGGTGCTGCGCTGGCCATGATTCCAGGAACGCCGCCGGGCAGCACAAGCTTTTTGCTCTACGCGTCGCAAGACGTCTATTTGCGACAAGGGCCAGCAGGCATCGCCGCCACCACGGCTGATTTTTTGCTGAAAGCGGGAACGCCGTGGCCCATTTTGATCGAGAGCATTTTGGACAACTTCATTTCAGCGCGAGGCGTCAATGCCGCCGGCACACTGAAAATCACGAACACCACTGATCTCCACATCACGCCGAACACGGGGCCGTAAATGAGCACGGCTCGTTTTGCGCAGTTTTTCATGGCGTCAAAAGCCGGGCAGTCTACGTCCCGCGCAATCACTGCGGCGGCCGCCTCGACTGTTCAAATTTTGGCGCGGCCTGATTTCCCGGTGCAGTTTGCGATTCAGCCGACTGTCGATTGCTACGTACGCCAAGGACCCGCCTCCATTGGGGCAGTGACCGCAAACGACCAACTCTTGGTGGCCGGGTCCTACTCCACGTTTCGGGTCGACGCGCACGCCGACAACTACTTGTCGATCTTGGCGGCAACAACCGATGGTCTAGCGCGCATCTGGGCAATCTCGACGGTTGACGACGTTTTTGCCACCGCACCGTACTCAGGCGTCCAGTACATCGAAAGTATGCTTCAGACGCTCACGATTACGGGCAAAGTGATGGCGTACAAGACCCCATTGAGCGTCATCCCAGACGACGTTCTGATTTTGTGCGTATCGACGGAAGCCACCGATCTTGAAATGGGCACGATTGAAGTGCCTGCCGGTTGGACGCTGCTAATTGAGCAACTTGTGGCTGGCGGCTGTGGCTTCGTCACGATCAAGCAGGCAATTTTCTGGCGTCGCGCAATCGTGGGCGAACCGAGCGACGTCACCGTTGTGCTTTCAGGATACGGAACGACCTACGGTACTCCGGTCATGTCGGCATCGATCGTGAACTACCGCCGTTCACAAAATCCAGACGTGGGCAACGTATACACGTCACAAACAAGCGATTTCAGCATTCCCCACAGCACAACCGTCACCGTCTACACGTCACTCACTGGATACACTGCCACGCCCACGTTCGTCGCGGTACTTCAGTCATGGTCCGTCGGCTACACCAACGATCCGAGCGCGCCAGAAGTTCTAGGTGTAGCAATCGTTAACACGGGCCAAACTCTAACGGAACGACGGTCAAACACGGGAAACGAGAGTGGTGGCTTGACCGTTTCCGACATGATCACGGCCGGCATTGGTGCCCTTGCGTCCGCCTATGAAGTCCGCAACGAAAGCGGCGTGCTGCTTGGGCAAACGGCCGTCATTGCGACGGCCATTGATTTGTTGCCGATCTAACGAAAAAAGAAAATGCGCGTCACGGCACTCATGGTCACGGCCGACCGCCCTCATCTAGCGCGCTTGTCCGCAGAAGCGTTCTACGAACAAACGCACAACGACAAGGAGCTGCTTGTCGTGGTCGACAAGCCATCTGATTTTGATGGTCCGTGCCTTGTGTCGCCGTACAAAAACCTTGCTCAGAAACGAGACTGGGCCATGGCGCAAGTCAAAACCGAGTTCACCGCAGTCTGGGACGACGACGATTTGCATCCCAACGACAGGCTTGATCGGCAAGCGGCGGCACTTGGTAATTTTCTTGTTTGTGGCGGGACGTCACTCACACTGTGGGATCTTCGTAACGACACCGTGTGCAGCCCGCTTCGCAGCCCAATCTTTCCATTGCCGGCGACGCTGTTCGGGCGCACTGAGATTTTGAAATCCGCCTGTGACCCGCGCCTGTCGCCAGTTGCGCAGCACTATCACTGGCTGCACAAACAGCATCACAAAAATTTCAGCGTGATCGAATTGTCGGTCATCGCGACTGTTCACGGATCAAATCTCACGCCGTACAAACGGTACCCAAACTGGGTGCCGCGCACGTTCGTCGCAGATGAAAGGTGGTTAGCCACATGAATTTCCCAGGTGCATATGGCGCGTCGAAAATCGGCGTCACGACGGTTGTCGCCTTTCTCGCGGCCACGTCGGGCACGATTCGCGTCACAGATAGTCCAGCAGGCGGGACGTTCTCACTTTACGCAGAAGTCGACTGCTACGTGCGGCAAGGCGCCGCCGCAATCGTCGCCACGACGGCGGGCACGTACATCGCGGCGGGCTCGTACTATCCGCTCACCATCGAGTCGATTTTGGACCAATACCTCGCAGTCATCGGCGGCGGTGTCGCCGGCAACCTGCGCATCACGCGCATCTCGCAGGTGAACTAAGATGTTTATTCGTGGCATGCCCGTCATTCCCCGGCCCGCGTTTGCGCCCGGATACTTTGGGCCGTCGGCAAGCGGGACGATTTCGGGGCTCCCCGCCGGAACCTTCACCTTAACCGTTCCCGGCACGCAGCGTTACGCCTGGCTGTTGAACGTGACGCAAGCCGCAACGCCCGGCGCCATTGCGTGGTATCCAAACGCCATCGTGGCACCGGGCGGCGCTTGGGCGAGCCTGTTTGGGAACGGATCGGCGGCGGTTTCGTCACGTGTATCAGCGACGACGATGCGTTGCGCGACCGCGATTCCGGCAAGCATTGTCACGCCGATCATGCTCACGATCGATTTCCTTTCAGGTGGACGGCGGTACATTGCACGGACTAACTATATTGGCGCGTCTGCGGGAAACGACGGCGCGGGCATGACCCATTATGGGGGCTGGTCCGATGCCACGGCCGCCACGTTCATCACGCTTAGCAACGCAGTCTCAAGCGGCTTTGTTGCGGTGAGTTGGTGGCGCTGGGACA
>Ga0163144_10001381_pt1 | contig 57318 bp, 56 predicted proteins | sample OliLak19BULKMAT1_FD_123175 | JGI IMG/M metagenome (GOLD analysis project Ga0163144, IMG submission 123175) | Freshwater microbial mat bacterial communities from Lake Vanda, McMurdo Dry Valleys, Antarctica - Oligotrophic Lake LV.19.BULKMAT1 | ecosystem: Environmental > Aquatic > Freshwater >...
ATTAGCCATCGGAACATCATGCACGAACTCCAGGTCGAATCAAATGGCTCACCGCAAGCAACCACGCGGTCTTCACGCGCATTGAATGACGAAATTCGCCCATTCACTGACGCGAAGAGCCAAACAAAACAAACCAGATGAACCAAACAAACCGTCCGGCTTTCACGCATCCAGCAACTCACGCACTTTTTCGACCAGTCCAGCTTGCCGATAGGGGCGCCTCAAGAGATACCGCGGGTTGAGATGATGAGACACCATGGCCTCGTCATCAAACCCGGAAATAAAGAGCGCCTTCATCGTCGGGTATTGTTTCAACAACCGTCTGGCTAATTCACGCCCCCCGATCTCCGGCATCATGAGATCGCTCACGGCCACATGAATCATTCCTGGATGTTGCTGCGTAAGCAGCAACGCTTCCACGGACGAGCTTGCCTCCAAGACCTGATAACGATGTCGTAACAGTGTCGAGAGTGCGAGCTTACGGTCGATTTCATTTGGTTCCACCAATAGAACCGTTTCCTGCCCTTTGGCTGCAACATGTGCCAGAGCCGATGGGACAGGCGGCCGACCCTCTGCTGCGAGGGGAAGCGTCACCCGCACGACGGTACCCTTGCCAGGCTGACTGACCACATCGACCTGGCCTGCACTATGCTTCACAATTCCATAGACTGCGGTAAGCCCCAGTCCTATATTCAGTTCCTTTGTAGAGAAAAATGGCTCAAACATGTGAGACTGGGTCTCCGGACTCATTCCACTTCCGGTATCGCTCACTTCGATCAACGCTGTAGACCGATGCATTCTTTTTCCATTCACAGACTCACCCTCACGCCCATGGAATACCTGCTTCGCTTCAATCCGAAGCCGACCCCCTTGCGGCATGGCATCTCGGGCATTCACCGCCAAATGAAGCAGCGCTTGCTCAAGGCCCTCACGATCGACCTCTACTTCCATCGGCGCATTTTCAATAACCAGATTGAGATCAATGGATGGGGGCAGCAATCCTCTCATCACTTCGCGAATCTCCTCCAGCACGACCTTGACAGAAAGTACCTGTCTGACATGGCCGGCATGAAGACCCAACTCAGCCAGTTGAGCGGTCAACACTGCGGCCTTTCCTCCGCTTCGAAATATGTCATCGATCGGCCCGTACAGTGGGTCGTTCGCCTTAAGATGGGAAAGAACCACACCCGTCTGCTTCCCGATTACCGACACAAGATGGTTGAGTTCTTCTGCAACCCCTCCCGCAATCCGACTGATCGCGTCCATCTTCTGCACTTCGTGTAATTGCTGCTCAAGGCCTTGTCGTTCTTTCTTCTCCTGCCGGACATCCTCGCTCGCCCGTGAGAGATCACTCTTGAGGCCCTTGATACGAACCTCTAACTGATCGCGTGACGCTTGCAATGCCTGTTCTGCCTCTTTCAGCGCCTCGATATTCCCCAGCAAGAGTGTTTTGTGTTGCCGTTCGGCGCCGATCGTTTGCAGCGCAAGCCCGTAGAATGTCGCCATCACCAACAACACCGGGACTCCAAGCAGATGCCCGGGCGACAACAAGCCGGTTTGTACAATCCCCTGATAGAGGATGACGCCATACCCGGCACAGAGCAACAGCGATAATCCAATGACATGGGAGAGTCGACGCACCGAGGCCGCAATGAGCATGAGCACAAAATACGACAGATAGAGTTCCGACCGCGCATCACCCGACAGATAAATTGTCGTGGTCACGAGCACCGTATCGATGCCGATTACAGCCCCGCTGAACCACGCGGCCTGTAGGATTGCGGTCGGCTCATACCACAAGCAGAGGACCATCGCCACCAACCCAATGACAATCACCCCGATCGTAGGGCGACTTGCAATGAGCTCGGCTCCAGACAATAACTGGTATGCCAACATGATGCCGACCAGCGACTGAAGCACAAGATATCTCGGACGAGAGATTGTATTGTCGGAACACGAATCCAACGAAGACCGTTCGACCTGATGGTCAGTGGGGACGGCAAGAGTGCTCATTCACATGATCTCCTGTTTGCGTGATCGAAGACCGGCAGCACGCGAAAAACCTGCCCTCCTTTCACGTTGTTTGGTTGAGAAAGGAATTGTGAGTTTCTCGTTTCAGGTCTCATACTGTCCGGACGCACCCTTCAAACGCATAACATGCGTGAAGCAACTACGCTTCACGGGTATCGGCTGGCTGAGATCAGGCGGACGAGAAGAGCCGCTTTTCCCGCGGCCCACTAGGATTAGAGCAAGTCCCGTACCGATATCTGAGCAGAGCTAACCCATGTTTTTCCCGTAGCCTGTGTTGTGAGGAGCTGACGATTTGGTCCAGACCTCTATAGGAATTCACAAAATAGAACAACCCGGGTAAGCAGAAAAACCTCCACAGATTATGGTTGGCTAGTGATACTACTTAAAATACTATCGACCACGACCACAGCATCCTGTCGGTTAATGTCGGATAGTAACGAGGCGGATGGGTGAAAGAAATCAGGCCGACAGAGTGGGGCCGCTGGCGAGACCATCACGAAATTGTTTTGCATGATCGAGGGCGAGGACGAGCGTCTCCCCGAAAAACGTCACATGTCCCATCTTCCGGCGGGGGCGAATGACACGCTTGCCGTAGAGATGGAGTACCGCACCGGGAATATCCAGCAGAGCACGACACCCTGCGCCCTTCATGAGGGGCGCAGCATCGTCCCCGATAAGATTCAGCATGACGGCTGGACTCAGCAAACGCACTTCACCAAGCGGCATTCCGCAGATCGCACGAACCTGTTGCTCAAACTGGGATACACTGCACACATCGAGCGTGTAATGGCCTGAGTTGTGAGGTCGCGGAGCAATCTCGTTAATGAGCAGTTCCCCGGTGGGCAGCTGAAACAATTCGAGACAAAATACCCCGACCCCTTCCAGACGATCTATGGCCTGAATGGCAAGAACGGCGGCTTGGCTGGCCACAGCTGACGATCCAGATGCCGGCACCATGGTGGTTCGAAGAATTCCCTCTTCATGTTCATTCTCAACTATGGGATACGTACAACTCTGTCCGTCAGCTCCCCGAACCACCAGGATCGAAAGTTCCCGCTCAAACGGCACCAAAGACTCCACAATCCATCGCATGCCGGGACGAGCGGATTCCAATATCGCGTGTTCCACCTCCCGGACTTCGGACTCTCGGGAGATTCTCCACTGTCCCTTACCGTCATAACCAGCCGTGGCTGTTTTACAGAGAGCGGGATACCCAATCTGTCTGACTGTCGACAATAATTGATCGGGAGACGCCAGGCCGGCGAAAGGGGGAGTGGAAAATCCGTGAGAGGCCAAGAAGTTTTTTTGTGTTATGCGATCTTGAATTACACTCAGGATGGCACTCGATGGGCAAACCGGTTTCCGCTGCTCTAGTGCTCGACAGAGTTCCGCCGGAATATTTTCCCATTCATAGGTCACGACACTGACCAGGTCGGCAAAACGCGCAAGAACGTGCTGATCGGTGAAGGGAAAGGGGAAACTGTGCGTGGCAACACGATGAGCCGGCGCTTCTGGATCCGGATCCCACACAGCGACGTGATACCCGAGCCGGTATGCCGCCACAGTGAACATGGCACCTAATTGTCCGCCGCCCAGGACGCCCAGGACAGACCCAGGTGCGATGACGCCCGCCTTCACGAGTGTCGGCTCGGACGGCCGGGACCCTTCGTTCCAGTCCGCAGCCCTTTTGCTTCAGGAGACTGGAGCACACCGTCAGTTTGTGTCTGGCGAAACAATTTCACGCGAGCGGCAATCGCTGGGTACCGGCCCGCCAAGATTTGTGCGGCGAGCAATCCGGCATTCTCCGCCCCGCCAATGGCCACCGTGGCGACGGGAATCCCTTTTGGCATTTGCACGATGGAGAGGAGCGAGTCCAGTCCACGAAGATGCTCGGTCGGAATCGGGACTCCGATGACCGGCAGATGCGTCTTCGCTGCCAGCATCCCGGGAAGATGTGCTGCCCCTCCCGCACCAGCAATAATCACTTCGATCCCACGGCCAGGAGCTTGTTCTGCATACGAGAACAAGCGATCCGGGGTTCGATGCGCGGAGACGACCATCAATTCGTGCGGAACCCCGAGATCCGTCAGAATGGCAGTGGCTTTTTCTAAGATCGGAAAATCAGATTTGCTTCCGCCTAACACACCGACCAAGGGATGCACACGATCCGTTCCGCGCCGCCGTGATTGAGGCTCCTTACGAGGACGAGACATATTTGCGCAAGCCCTTTCCCTACAGTTCGCTGGTCTATGACTGCCAACGAATCGCTCACCTTAGCGATTCTCCGACTGATGGTCAAGTTCGTCTCTTCCCCATCAGGAATCCATGAAAGGCGAATCGTGAACGTGAGCGATTGTGCAGGAACAACCCTCGGTCATCGGACGTTTCAGATCTTCGCTCTTACGATTCTTGAGCGCGAAGCGAATACGCCGCGTGTGAGCGAGGAGCCTGTAATTCAGCGTGGATGGTTTCGAGGAGGGTCTTCATCTCAAAGGGTTTTTGAAGCGTGCGGTGGGCGCCCAGCATTTTGGCCACGTCGAGATAATTGAGGATACCAATCATGTCGCTGCCGCCGGTGATCACAATGATTTTCACATCGGGAGACTCCTGCCGCAATGCAACGGTGGTCTCCAGGCCATCCTGATCGGGCATGAGAATGTCCATAATGACCAGGTCTGCTGGAGCCAACCGATGCAGAAGGAGAGCCTCCTTCCCATCACGCGCTTCCGTAACGTGATAGCCGGCCCGCTCTAATGTTTCGCAAATCAACCGGCGGATTTGCTCTTCGTCGTCGACGACAAGAATGGATGACATTGTGCACCTCGGCTTCGGTGAATAACTCCGGACCTCGGCTCCTCACACTGCGTGCCTCCCAGAACATACTGGTGGACTGTACCATCTCCCACGTAAGCGGGCAAACAATTCGTCACTATCCAAGCCGATAAAATATCGATGGCAACCGCGCTTACATAGGGGCATGTGGCTCTGACCAGATAGTCTCACGAGGCGGATGGAACTGGTGAGACAAGGATCTGAGGTTTATTGAACGTCGAATCCAGAAATTCGCACCGCGCGGGCGCCTTGTCAGAACTGACGCTTCACGAAGTAGGCGGCGGCTTGGGCACGTCGTGAGATATGCAGCTTTTGGAACATGTTGGCGATATAGTTCTTGACCGTCTTATCGCTGAGTTGCAGCGAGGCTGCAATTTCCTTATTCGTCAAACCCTCCGCCATCAATGCCAGGATGCGCTCTTCCTGAGGAGCAAGGGATGGTTCCCGCGCTGGGTGGGCTCGAGCTAACCCAACACTTCCACTCAACGCCCGCTGGGTAAGGACCGGATCGAACATCGATTGGCCATTAGAAACGCCAAGAATTGATCGAACCAGCAGGCCGGAGTCGATATCCTTGACGACATACCCCTGCGCGCCTGCCAGCATGGCTGCTCGTGCGGAATCACCATTCATATAGGAAGTGAGAAAGATGATGCGTGTCGCAGGGTGCCCGGCGAAGATGTCACGGGACGCTTCTATCCCGGAGCCATCCGGGAGTCGGACATCCATCAGGACAATGTCTGGTTTGAGCCGCTTGACCGCCCGCACTGCGGCAGCTTTGGATGCTGCCTCGCCAACGATAGCAATGCCTTGGTTATTGTGCAAGACGGTTCGCAAACCGACGCGGACCACTTCATGGTCGTCGACTAACAAGAGGCGAATCAGCTTCTTAGCGGGAGACGTTGGACGCCTCCTTCGGTAAATCGAGAACGATGCGTGTCCCTTCATTCTCCTTTGACAAGACGGTGAACCGCCCTCCGATCTTCTTCGCGCGGGCGGCCATATTGGCCAATCCATGCCCGACCCCCTTGACGACATTGGGGTTGAATCCGCGCCCGTTGTCGCGAATACTCAGCCGGACACCCTGCTTCAGCATTTTGAGCGACACGCGGGCCTCTTGTGCGCCACCGTGCCGAATGCAATTACTCACCGCTTCTTGAATGACGTGGAACAGGTGCAGAGATTGTTCACCCGATATGGCCTTCGCGGCACGGTCCTCGACCGCAAGGCGCACGCGAGTGGCCTGGTTCTCCGTCAACGATTTCAACGCGAGCCGCAACGCTGTTGGCAGGTCTTTTCCCTCGAACAGGTCCAGATCCAGTCTCGCGATAAAGTTCCGGATCTCGCGCAGGACACGGTTCAATTGATCAATGGCTTTATCGAGTGAAGCGCCGGACGTCTTGCGTGTCCTTGGAGGCATGAACGATTTGGCCACTTCGAGGTTGAGCCCCACGGCAAAGAGCGACTGTAAGATGCCATCATGGAGGTCTTGGCTAATCCGTTCGCGTTCTTGAAGCGCAGCGTGCAACTCACGTTCTCGCATGCGTAGAGCGTCTTCCATGCGCTTGCGCTCGGTGATGTCATGGCACAGATAGATCAGGCAGGGAGTGGGCCCGAGTTGGATCGATTCGACGGAGACCATGAGCGAGCGAACCTCTCCAGACTTGGTCCGGAGCAGCCCTTCCCGATTGTGCAAGTAACCCTGTTCCCGAATGTCCCGGAGCACAGATTCGCGTTCCGACACATCGGCCCACAGCCCCAATTCTAAGGTCGTACGGCCCATCACTTCCTCTCGCATGTAACCGGTCAGCCGGCTAAACCCCTCATTCACATCAATAAACCGACCTTCCGCCACGGTACTGATCCCGACGGCGGAGGGAGTCCAGTTGAAGAGGGCTTGAAAGTGTTGTCGTGACCGGGTCAGGTCCTCGATGAGCCGGTTCTGCTCCTGCTCCGCCTGCTTGCGCTCCGCAATATCGAGCACCAATACTTGCATCACGTCGGTCCCATCGAAGGAAGTGGGAATCGCCGTGACAGCCACGTCGATCCGCGACCCGTCGAGGCGCACATATTGCTCGTCCAATGACGGAACCGGCTGTCCCTTCTCCACCAATTGATGGATACGGTCCTTCACCACGGTGTGAAATTCTGGGGCAATTCGATCCAATACCGGCATGCCGAGCAATTGCTCGGCCCTCGTCGCGTTGAGAATGCGTTGGATCTCTCGATTGGCATAGGCAAACCGCCCCGCTTTGTTCACAAAAATGCCGATCGGGGCATTGTCGAGCAAGGACCGGTAGCGTTCTTCGCTTTGGCGCAGCGACATTTCTGCCCGCTTCCGTTCCGCCGCTTCTATCATGCGTACAATCGTTTGACCGACGGATGCGGCAAAGTCCTGTGCTTCGTGGGCCCATTCCCTTGGCGCCCCGACATGTTCACACCACAGCACACCGATGAGCTTGCCTTGACGACGAATCGGCACGTCCAACACGGAGGCAATCCCCAAAGAGGGAAAGTAGTCATCGGCAAACTCGCTCGTGCGCTGGTCAACTCGCGCATGGGACGCCGCAATCACCAGACTCTCCTTGAGCACGGCAAGATAGTGCGGATAGCTCGATGCCTCGAGCCGGCTGCCGGCAGAATGGGTGGCCTGACCTCGCAGATACAGATCCTGGCAGACCAATTCGGTCTGATCCTCGGACAGCAGCCACAGGCTGACGCGTTCCACCGCAAGCATATCCGCCACAATACTAGTCACTTGTGGGAGGATGCTGGAAAACGTCAGGGAAGTATCATCGAGATATGCGAGTTTGAGGAGCGCGGTCTGCATCGCCGAGGCCTGCAGGATCCGCTCGCGTGACTCATCCTCAGCCCGTTTACGCTCGTTGATGTCTTCGCACGTTACTAACACGACAGTCTCGCCGGTAGAAGACTGACATACCCGCGCCGTCTCCCGCACCCAAATGATGCTCCCGTCTTTCCGTACCTTCCGAAACTCCCAGTATCTCGTGATCGCCGGTGTCGCAAGACACTCAGCCAGACTCGCGGCAACGGCTTCCTTATCCTGTTCGTGAAAGAGGCCCAGCACGGAGTGCCCGATTAATTCCACCACCCAATATCCGAGCTGCTCTGCCCCGAAACGGTTGACAGAACGCACAGTGCCGTCCATTGCGAGTGTGAAATACATCGTCGGCGTGTCATCGTACAGCGCCCGATACCGTTCTTCGCTTGCACGAAGGGCCACGTCCGCCTGCTTGCGCGGCTCGATATCCCGCATGATGGCACAGCCATATTCGCTCCCCTCGTACCGCAGATAGTTGACGGTGACCTCTGTGTTCAGCACACGGCCGGTCCTCGACCAATATTTCGATTCGAATATCAAGGACCCTTTCTCCTTCAACTCTTCCCAATGGGTCAGCCAGACCTCCGGAGGAACATTCGGGTCGATGTCATATACGGTCATGGCCGTCAATTCCTCACGGGTATATTCCAACATGCGGCAGGCCGCCTCGTTGACGTTTAAAATCCTGGCATCAGGCCCGATCCAGAAGAAACCCTCGACGGCACAATCGACGGAAAACTTGGTCAGCTCGAGCGCCGCCTGAGCCACCCTCAACAAGGTGATGTCTTCGTTCAACACGACGGCGCCCATAATATTTCCACTCTCGCTCTTGACCGGAACGGTCGAATTGCGAAGGATCTTCTTCGTCCCATCAAGACATTCGAGTTCGAGGGTTTCGTTCAGAGAAGGGACACCGGTCGTCAGCGCATGGCTCAAAGCCCAACGATATGGGCCTGTGTCTGGTTCGACGGTCTCCCACCAACCCACCGAGTTATCCAGGTTCTGCAGCCCGATCTGTGTGAAGTTCGACAAAATCCGTTTCGCCATCGGGTTTGCCAGGAGCGACCGGCCCAATCGGTCAGTAAACCAGACGCCCACCGGGAGCGCGTCCAGCACTGCGCGGAGCTGGTGCTCGCTCTGGGCAAGTGCATCTTGCACCTGCTTCCGCTCGCTGACATCCACCGTGGCACCGAAGAGCTGGGTAACCTGTCCCTCGAGATCGCGAACCGCATGGCCTCGTACATCCGTCCAGATGACCGTGCCATCCTTCTTGAGCATACGCAGCTCATAGTTGGAATCGTCCATCTCTCCGTTGACGATTCGTTGCCAGTGGTCCATGGCAATAGATTGATCATCTGGATGCACGAGATTGATCCACACAGAGGGATCTGTCGAGAGCTCGTCGTCTGCGTAACCGAACAACGCCTTCAGATTAGGGTCGCCATGATATGTGCCTGTGGCAACATCCAGTTCCCACACACCGACCTTTCCGACTGCCGTGGCTCGAGCGTAGCGCTCCTCACTCTTCCGCAGCGCCTCCTCGGTCTGCTTACGCTCGATCGCAATACACGCGATTTGGGCCGCCCGTTCGACGAGTCGAAGATCGGCGTGGGTCGGCTGTTGCGGTTCGCCGTAATATACGGCGAACGTGCCCAAGACTGCGCCGTCGGAGGATATGACAGGCGTGGACCAGCAGGCCTTGAGGCCGTGGCAAAGGGCAAGATCGCGGTAATCATTCCAGAGAGGATCCTCGGCAATGTTCGACACGATGACCTGACGTCGCGTGAACGCCGCGGTCCCGCAGGAGCCGACGGCCGGTCCGATTGCCACGCCATCGATCGCATGGGCATACACCTCAGGGAGACTGGGCGCGGCGCCATGGCGCAAGTGAAGTCCGTCACGATCGAGAAGCAGAATGGAACAGTGCACTCTGGGTGAAAGCTCCTCGACCGCCTGACACATCAACGTCAGGATCTCTTGTAGGGGAGCATCTGTGGCCATCATCTCCAAGACGCGCTTCTGGGTAGCCAAGAGCTGTTCGTTGATCTTGCGCGTGGTAATATCCTGGATCATCGCGACAGAATGCTCATAGTCGCCTTGCTCATCCAGAATGCTGGAGACCGTCGTCTGGGCCCACATAATGGAACCGTCTTTCTTGAGATACCGCTTCTCAATCGTCCCGTGGGTCATAGCTCCCGAAGACAGCCGCTCCACGAGCGCCTTACTCACCGGGAGATCGTCGGGATAGGTGAGTCCCTTCATGCCGAGGCGGCAGAGTTCCTCCGAGTTGTAGCCGGTCATGGACTGGAATGCGGGATTGGCTTCGCTGATTCCGGTCCCCGTCGTGTGACTCCCGAAGGCAATCCCAACCGCGGTATTCTCGAAAATAGCCCGGAAGTGTTTTTCGCTCTTCTGCAGAGCCTCTTCGGCTTGCTTGCGCTCGGTGATGTCGTGAGTGACCGCCAGTTGTTCCGTTTGCCCCGTGACGGGATTCCGAAATGGCACAGCGTAGCTCTCCATCCACCGGCGAGTTCCCTTGAGGCCCTGAATTTCGAACTGGAGTGTGCGCGCGTGCCCCTCAATCACACTCTGATGCATACTGATGAAGGCGTCACGATGCTCGGGGATAACGAGGTCGAACACCGAACGCCCGACCACCTCAGGCTCTCCGCACGCTTCGACCAATCTCAATCCAGCTGGGTTCATATGTAGGAGCGAGCCATCGGCCGCGACGCGCTTGATGCAAGCGGGGCCAGTATTCAACATAAGTGTGATGAGTACTTCCTGCTTCTGTCTCTCTTCTTCCGTCCGCTTCTGCTCGGTGATGTCTTGACATGAACCAGACATGCGACAAGGCTCTCCCTGCTCATCCCACAGTGCCTGCCCGCGCCCGCGAATCCATCGATAGTCTCCTCGATTGGTGCGTAGCCGATACTCAACATCGTACGGAACTCGATGCTCAATGTGCGCAGTCAACTGGCCGAACACGCGATCCTTATCATCGGGATGAAGCCGAGCGGCCCATTGCTCGAACGTCTCGAACGAGTCTGATTCATGTGGCCCCAGCAGTTGACGAACTCGTGGCGACCACCAGATCTGAGTCTGCGGGGCATACCATGGCTCGCCTGGAAGACGATGGGCATCCCAGAGGATATCGTTCGATCCCTCTACGGCCAGCACGAACCGCTCTTCACTTCTACGCAACGCCTCTTCCGCCCGCTTCTTTTCAGATACGTCTCGCCCAATTCCGGTGATACCGACGGGTTCGCCGTGACTATTCTTGAGCAACGCACCAGTCCAGTGATAGGGAATGAGGTGGTGCTCTTTGGTCAATAGATGGCCTTCAAGTTCGGCGTACCCCTCCATGAAGACCCGCTGAATAGCAGCGGCAGTGCGGGCCTGTTCTTCCGGAGGCACGAACGCCAATGCCGGCTTGTTCAATAATTCCTCAGAACTGTATCCCGTGACGTCCCCGAGACGTCGATTCCATTTCACCACATTGCCTTGGGTGTCGAGAGCAAACACGATATCAGGGATCGTCTCGATGACATTGTGTAAGTCGGCCAGAGCCTGGGCACGTCCTTGTTCGGCTCGCCTCCACTCGAACTCTGCGGCAACGCGCGGCGCAAAGACTTCCAACAGTGACTGCAGATCGTCGCCTTGTTGCAAGGGCTTTGTATCCATCACGACGAGCAGTCCCATGACTGCTCCGCCTTTCGTCCGAAGTGGCACCGCGCAATAGCTCTCGGCTCCGAGGTCCGCCAAACGCGCGAACTGAGGAAACATTGTCTGGAGATTCCTGTCGAAGCACGCGAAGCTCTGTGTCAGTGTTGAGGCGCAGGGCGTATGGGCGAGTGCATATTCGAAATTGTCGACGATAGCGCCCCCTGCCGAGACTGCAAGGGTGCGGATCTTCTTGATGTGATCTCCCTGTACCTCCCCGATGAACGCATACTGTACGTGCAGCACTGACGTCAGGTGTGTGACCAGGGCCGAGAAGAATGCGTCGCCAGTCTCCGCCGCAGTCCCTTCGACAATCGCACGCAACAGATCAGATTGTTCACGCTGATGTTGCGACGAGCGGTCCCGCTCGTCCAACTGGCGCGAGAGGTCGGCAACCTGACTACGCAGTGCATCGAGTTCAGGCAGAGAGCCGGTACTACTCATCGTGTGACTCCTAGGCGGGAAAAATGGTGATGTAGTGTGGGCGGAGACAGACCGCCCCGGTCAAAGTCATGAAATAAATCCGTGACGATCACCCTGATGTCACGCCGTTGTGAGGAACGGCTCTGATGATGGGTGAAGAAGAAATAGAACACAGCGGATGTGAGACGAACAGCCCAGCAGCACACCCGAGTCTTGTCGTGTTGGAGCCGATCGGTAAGAAAGAACCGCATTGCTGCCAACCCACGCCAGTGATTCTTTATGGACGGAATCAGGAGGGTACGGAAACGAACGAGCGATTCAGGTCTGCACGGCCCACACAACCGAGGCCCGGGGCTCGTATAGGAGCCCACGACTGAGATGGTGCCGAAGGCGGGACTTGAACCCGCACGGCTTGCGCCACACGCCCCTCAAACGTGCGTGTCTGCCATTTCACCACTTCGGCATCCTAATCTATGCGGCGTCACACGTGAAGCGCATCTCGTGAAGCGTCGTTCGTTTCCGGGTTCAGACGTTTCACGTTTCACGAAGGACGCGTGACAGCCCGAGGGAGCCGCATTATAGAAGTGGGCCAAAATCCTTGTCAATCAATAGACGCTCCGGTAGAATCGGGCGGCGTATGCTCACCGGCACCTCCAACACCGTACACAGTCTCACACCCACGCTCGATGAGGTGGGTGAACGGCGAACACAGGGATCCATCGCCGCGTTGTTCGACGTCGACAACACACTCTTGCCGGGAGAAGCCAGCGAGGTACGATTCTTCCGGTTTCTATGGCGGCGCGATCTGGTGGGATGGGGGGAATTGTGCAGGAGCGCGGCCTGGCTGGCTGGACATGTGCCTCCATTTTCACTGCACCCGCTCCGAGAGCGAAAAATCTACTTGGCTGGCAAGCGCCCCGCAGACATTGAATCCTATGCACGGGAGTTCTGTCAGACCGAGATGATCGACAAGGTGTCTCCACAGGGCCGCGCAAGCCTGGAGGCCCATCGACAGGCCGGCCACCAACTGATTCTCGTGACTGGCGCGCCCGATTTCTTGATTGAGCCCCTTGCGACGTTTTTGGACGTGCCTACGGTCTTCGCCGCGAAGCTGGAGCAACGAGATTCCATCTATACCGGTACGCTGATTCCCCCGTTGCCCTATGGTTCGGGCAAGCGCGAACTGATCCTTGCCCATGCTCGGGAAATGAGTCTTGACCTAGCCGGCTCCTATGCGTATGGCGACAGCCCCGGTGATCATGACCTTCTTGAACTGGTCGGACATCCCTTAGTGGTCAACCCGATCCGCGGCATGGCTCGCATGGCGCAACGCCGAGGTTGGCCTGTCACGACCTGGACGTAAGCCCACACGGATCATCGATCGATTCCGGTTTATTTATTTCAGAATACATGAATCAATGACACAATGACGACCTCCCCGATGCTCCGGGTTACCGAAATTTTCCATAGTATTCAAGGTGAGTCGAGCTACGTTGGACAGCCCTGTGTGTTTGTACGGCTGACCGGATGCCCACTCCGCTGTACCTGGTGTGATACCGACTACGCCTTTTTCGGAGGACGAGAGTATTCGATCGACGAGACTCTGGCGACGGTGAATACCTATGGGTGTCGACTGGTGGAGGTCACGGGTGGGGAGCCGCTCGCCCAGCCTGAATGTCTCCCGTTATTGTCCCGCCTCTGCGATGCTGGCTATACGGTTCTCCTTGAAACCAGCGGAGCCATCGATATTGCACCGGTCGACCCACGTGTCCATGTCATCCTGGATGTGAAGTGCCCGGGGAGCGGGATGACAGATCGAATGCATTGGCCGAACCTTTCGGCGTTGGCTGCCAAGGATGAGGCGAAGTTTGTTCTAGCTGATCGAGGCGATTACGACTGGGCACATGAGATCCTTACCCGATATGAGATAGCCAGCCGCTGTTCGGTGCTCTTCAGTCCTGTTTTCGGTTCGCTCGACGTACGTCAGCTGGCCGAATGGATTCTGGCCGATCGCCTACCGGTTCGTTTTCAAGTGCAGTTGCACAAGTATATTTGGGCGCCGGATATGCGAGGGGTGTGAGTCGTCGCGATCAGGGTTCAGTAGTTAGCGCTCAGTTTGTGCCGAGCGCCGATGGCCGACAGCTTGAACAAGGAGTGTGAGCAATGAAGATCATGCAGGTGACGGTAGAGGTTGCGCGAGTAGAGGCTACACCCGCAGAGGTATTGGTACTCCTGCACTGTGAGGGAGAGGCATTGGCCAAACAGGATACAGCCCGGCTCGATACGGCTCTCGATGGCGCGTTGAGCACGCTGGTGCACTCGAAGGAATTCGAAGGTAACGCTAATGAGGTCTTGCTGTACCACACCCAAGGCAAGGTGCCTGCAAAACGAGTGCTACTGGTCGGCTTGGGCAAGAAGAACGAGGTGACCACTGAGACCATCCGGCAAGCTATGGGCTCAGCCGCGAAGCGCGTCCGCCAGACGAAGGTCGAATCCTTTTCGGTGGCACTACCAACCGTGAGGCCTGAGGGAATGTCATCGCTCGACGTCGCCCAAGCGATGGTGGAAGGGGCGATCCTGGGCAGTTATCAGTTCACCGTCTATCGAAGCGACGCCGCTTCAGGGCGCAACGTCGCAGAGATGAGGGTGCTCATCCCGATGAAAGCTCAGTCGCGACAGGTGGTCGAAGGGATTCGACGCGGCGTTGCCACGGCAGAAGCCACCGTCTTTGTCCGCGATCTCTGTAATCATCCGTCTAACGTCCTGACCCCCACAAGGGTCGCCGACGAAGCGAAGGCCATCGCCAAGGCTGAAGGGATTGCGATCAACATTCTCGAGCGGAAAGAGATGGAGCACTTGGGAATGGGGGCGCTGCTCGGCGTAGCACGCGGGAGCCAGGAGCCGCCAAAGTTCATCATCCTTGAATACAACGGAGCCAAGAAAAAAGACACGCGTCCGGTCGTGCTGGTCGGAAAAACGATTACCTTCGATACGGGGGGAATCTCTCTCAAGCCTGCAGAAAACATGGAACATATGAAGGCCGATATGACGGGAGGAGCCGAAGTCCTGGCTTCGATCAGAGCGGCAGCCAGACTCAAGCTCCCGTTGCGTCTGATCAGCATCTTGCCTGTGGCTGAAAACATGCCGGGCGGCCGAGCCATGAAGCCGGGCGATATCGTCACGACGTTGTCGGGGAAAACCGTTGAAGTGCAGAACACGGATGCGGAAGGTCGGCTCATCCTGGCCGACGGCCTTGCCTACGCCATGCGCTATAAGCCTGCAGCCTTGATCGACATTGCGACGCTCACGGGGGCCTGTGTCGTCGCACTCGGCCAATTTGCGATCGGGATGTTCGGCACCGATGACACGCTGAAAGAACGGGTCCGCAAGGCGGGACAAAAGGCCGGTGAGCGGGTGTGGGAAATGCCGTTGTGGGAAGAATATTTCGAACAGCTCAAGAGCGACGTCGCCGACATGCGCAACATCGGCGGCCGTGGCGGCGGGATGATTACTGCAGCGCTCTTTCTGAGCAAGTTTGTGGGTGATTGCCCCTGGGTGCATCTCGATATTGCCAGTACGGATTGGAGCGAGCGAGAACGGGCCTACATTCCGAAGGGTCCCACCGCGATCGGCACTCGGTTATTGGTGCAGTATCTGATCGATCGGAGTCTCTAGCAGGATGCTGAGAAAGTCCGCCAGCGGCGTTCTCGCATCGTTCAGACCCTCAACGGGGACCTGGCCGCCTCACCACTCGGCGGCGCGCACAGACTTGGTGCGGCTTATTCGTCGCACCGTGCGCCCCAGAATGTACGCCTCGGGCCTTTACTCGCTGCGGCCTTGCCTGGAGCGAGGCGCGTCTTGGCGCGCCAGGATTGGGCGGATGAGAAGTCTGGCCTTTTTGAGCATCCTGCGGCAGTATATTCCTGTTGGGCTACACCTGAGAACCATCGAAGCGCTAGCCAGCTAATATAGTTTTCTGCGGCTCGCGGACATTGGAGCAACATCGAATGACCTTGCGTGAAAAAATTGGGCAGCTGTTTATGGTCGGATTTGTCGGCACATCGGTCACGCCAGATCTGGCGACGTTCATCAAGAAATACAAGCCTGGTGGGATCATTCTCTTCTCGCGAAATCTTGAGTCTGTCGAGCAGATGGTCGATCTGACCAACGGACTACAAGCCTGCAGCCCCCATTCGCCGCTCTTGATCTCGATCGATCAGGAAGGTGGTCGGGTCTCCCGCCTTCCGAAGGGCTTCACCATATTCCCGTCCTGCGACCTGTTGGGGCGCTGTAACTCCACTGAATTGGCCTACGCGGCTGCGGCCACGATTGCCAAAGAGCTGAGGGCTGTGGGCGTGAACATGAATATGGCGCCGGTGCTCGACGTGAACAGCAATCCAGATAATCCGGTCATCGGCGACAGAGCGTTCGGCGCGACGCCGGACATCGTCTGTGAAATGGGAATGGCAACGGCAGCCGGGCTGCAAGACAATAAGGTGGTGGCCTGCGGCAAACACTTTCCGGGTCACGGCGATACCAGTGTCGATTCCCACAAAGAACTCCCCGTCGTCGAGGCATCGCGCGAACGATTGGAGGCCGTCGAGTTTCCCCCCTTCCGCCGGGCCGTTGCGCAAAATATTGTTTCGATGATGACCGCGCACGTCCTGTATCGCGCGCTCGATCCCGAATTGCCGGCCACGCTCTCGCCGGCCATCATCACGAACCTCTTGCGCAAGGAACTCCAATACGACGGAGTGGTGTTGACGGATGATTTAGAAATGCACGCCATTATCGACCATTACGGAGTGGAAGATGCTGCCGTTCGTGCCGTGGTGGCGGGATGCGATGTTCTGTTGATCTGCAAAGACCGGGATCGGGAAATCGCCGCTTTCGAAGCCGTGGCACAGGCCGTGGAAACAGGAACCATTTCTCCTGAACGGCTGGATCAATCGGTGGCACGGATCGCCCGCCTCAAACACAGATTTGTGGCGCCCTATAAGCCGGTAACGATCTCCGACGCGATGCTCGTTGCAGGATGCCGAACCCATCAGGCGCTACTGCACTCGATCGAACAGGTTCGGGCGCGCCTTTCTCACCCTCAATATTCATGAGGGCTTCTGCTTCAATCGCCGATAGTCAGGCGAGCGATAGACGGCCTTCATGAAAAGGCCGACACCACACTTGCCTCTTGCAGGTTGTCGGCTGATTCCCCTACAGTGCGCTGCATGATCCGCACATTTCACGGTGTTAAACCAACCATTCCCACATCCTGCTTTATCGAAGAGACCGGCATCGTCATCGGCGATGTGGTGCTGGGCGAGCACTGCAGCGTCTGGTTCCATACCGTCGTTCGCGGAGACGTGCATTTTATCAGGATCGGCAACCGGACGAATGTGCAGGATCTCTGCATGCTCCATGTCACCCACGACACCCATCCCCTGATCATTGGCAATGAGGTGACCATCGGCCACGGGGTGATACTCCATGGCTGTACGATTAAGGATCGCGTGCTGATCGGCATGGGCGCCATCATTATGGACGGCGCTGTGATTGGCGAAGACTCCGTCGTGGGGGCCGGGGCCCTGATCACGGAACAGACCATCGTTCCGCCCAACAGCCTGATACTCGGCTCACCAGCAAAAGTAAAACGATCGGTCACAGCTGAAGAACGTGCGTGGATTAAGGAGTCCGCGGAGAACTACGTGAAATATGCGGGTCAGTATTTAGACAACTCGTCGAGAACCAAACCCGGCTTCCAAGTTTAACAGTCTGCGGTAAAACTATGTTGGCACGCACGCACATCGAAGGTCCGCACAGCTAGTGCAACATGAGCACGGTCCCGCAGGCTGCTCAAAAAGGCCGTCCAGCAAGGCCGCAGCGAGTGAAGGCCCGTGGCGTACCCTTGGGGTACGTTGAGGGTCTGAACGATGCGAGAACGCCGCTGGCGGACTTTTTCAGCAGCCTGTTAGTGTCTCTTTCCGATTTGAATGAAACAGATCGGATCTCCCACTAATGCCGTCGGATAGTAGCGTGTCCCAACTCGATAGGATACTCGATGCCGATGGCACCACTCTGCAATCCACAGAACTTCTTCTGTGGTGGTTGTGACGAGGCCGGGCTTCGCAAGCTTTTCCATACAGCAGGCAACCAGGGCGCGCACAATGCGACGCTCTCGATCGAACTTCGCGGGATCGAGGGTGAGCGGATTACTTCGCCCATAGGACAAAGGCGAGAGATGCGGGAACCGCTCAGGGTCATTGAGCACGCTGACCATCCACAGATGATCGAAGAGACCCTTTGCCTTCCCTGCATCGACTGCACGGAACGTAACGGGAATCGATCGGCAGGCACGGTTGAGGGCTAAGACTTCGGCTCTCCGAAGATTGTAGGGTTCTACCGCCCGATCCTGCTCCACTGTTTCCATAATCAAAGCAGGAAGCTCCGCTACCCCGGCGCCTACGTAGAGGCTACGACCACGCCGTGGCAATTTCTTCCTCAACAACACGGCGACACGATTCCCGAGACGGTGACACAGACCTCGCTTCGCGCGCCAGAATTCATCCCCGCCTTCATAGCAATAAATCGGCCCCAGTGCGCCATAGTCGAGACGTCCATAGACCTCGGCCACCAACCGGCGGGTCGCAGGAGCCAGCTTCGTACGATACGTCTTCATGACCGCACTCCTGCGATCTGCACTGCGGTTGCGAGCACCGTCTCGGCCACACTGGAAAGAAATTCAAGATTCAACGTGTCCACGATATCCGTCTCACGATGATAATGCGGATTCCGGAAGTTCGCCGTATCGGTCAACACGACGGCTGGATAGCCTACATCCCAAAACGAGGCATGGTCGCTACGGCGGGTATGAGGCATGGCCTCCCCTCGGCCCGGCACCACCAATGACAGGGTCTTGAGCGGGGGCGCCTGCCGTTGTGCCTCCTGCTCAAGTTGATGCACCAAGGACCGGGACGCCTCGCTGCCCACGATGGCCAGAAAATCTCCTTGAGTCGGCATCGCAATAGGCACCGCTGGCGGGGCCTGCTGTGTGCCGGGCTCGCTCTTCGCGAACCCGACGCACTCCAAAATAATCGCGCCAGCCAACTCACGGCGCTCGGCTCTCAAGCGGGAGACAAACGCCTGGTTTCCCAGCCGATCCTGCTCTTCAAGGCAAAACGCCACGAGCCAGACTGGTCGCACGAGCGGTTGCGTGCTGAGGTGCAATGCCACTTCGAGAAGCACGACAAGTCCACTCGCGTTGTCATCTGCGCCAGGTGCCCCAGACACCGTATCGTAGTGAGCCCCGATCAAGAGTGGAGGCAACTCCCCTCCTTGGCTTGGCCGGTCCGGATACTTGGTCGCCACCACATTGCGGTAGGTCTTTCCCCATGCACGCACAAGCTGGTTGCTTGTGCTCCATCCTGACTTGGCAAACTGCATCGCCAGGTAGTGCGCCGCTTTCCGAAGCGGGCCGGGGCTTGTCTCGGGATGACGCTCGCCAACGAGAGCCTGAAGATGACGGTTGATTCGAAGACGCTGGGTTAGCACAACATGTCTGTTTGGATGAACCGATTACGCGGTGATTTCGGTCCCGATACCTGTACGCGTGAACACTTCAAGAAGAATGGCATGCGAAATTCGACCGTCAATGATATGGGCTTTGCTGACACCGCCACCAAGTGCATCCAAGCAAGCATGGACCTTGGGCAACATCCCTTCGCCGATTGTGCCCCTCTTCACCATCCGCTGCACATCTTTGCGTGAGACCGTGGAGAGATGGCGTCCCTTCGCATCGCGAATACCCTTCACATCGGTCATCATCACCAGCTTTTCCGCACCTAGCGCAGCGGCCATCGCCCCAGCCACAAGATCGGCATTGATGTTATAGGTAGTCCCCTCCCGATTCGTACCGATCGGCGCGATGACGGGGATGTAATGATCCTGCTGAAGTTTTTGCACCAATGTGGGATCAATAGACTGAACCTCTCCGACCAAGCCGAAATCCTCGTCCCCTTCGCCGTCATCGAGATCCTTATCCAAACTGGCTGCCCACGCTTTGGCCGTGAGCGGTCGAGAGAGCATGAGCCCCCCGTCTTTTCCGCTCAAGCCAACCGCAAGGCCGCCATGGCGATTCAAGAGATCGACGATTTCCATGTTGATCTTACCGGCCAACACCATCTCCACGATTTCCATCGTGGCTTCATCTGTGACCCGCACCCCATGGCGAAACTTGGCCTCAATACCCAACCGCTGGAGCATCTTATCGATCTGGGGTCCCCCACCATGCACAATGACCGGGTTGAGGCCCACGTATTTCAGAAGCACGACATCCTGGGCGAACCGCTCTTTCAACGGTGCATCGGTCATCGCATGACCGCCATATTTGATGACAATCGTCTTGCCCTTGAATGTACGGATATAGGGCAAGGCTTCGATCAGAACGTTGGCTTTCTTGATCAATCTATTCATATCCAAGCTCCCTTGTCGGAAACAGCACGGCACCCGAAACATGCAGGACGAGTACCTTCGCGGCTCGCACATCTCTCGACTCTCGCCTGACACAGAGGTCGTTGTTAGCCATGATCACGCTCATGGCTTATCATCCTTCACGACCCGCGCGCTGGCCGGGCGGCCGGCCCGGGGGTGCGTCTTATCGTAGACGGCCAAGAGTTGATCCGTAGCCAGGTGCGTATATTTTTGTGTCGTGCTCAATGAAGCATGCCCGAGCATTTCTTGAATCGACCGCAGATCGGCCCCTTCATCGAGGAGATGCGTGGCAAAGGAGTGGCGCAGCGTATGGGGGCTCACGGAACCACCGGCCAACCGGTTCGAATAGCGGGCCACAATGCGAGCGACGCTTCGAGTTGTGAGTCGACCGCCTCGGCTGTTTCGAAAAATCGGTAACGAGACACGCGTCGTCTTTGTCGTCGGATACCGAATCTTCACCAGGCGCTGCTGATCTAAGTAGGCTTGAATGGCTCGTAACGCCACATCACCGATCGGCACAATGCGTTCCTTCCGGCCTTTTCCTCGCAGATGGACCAATCCCTCGGATGCGCGGAGATCGTCGAGATCGATCCCCACAAGTTCACTCACGCGAGCCCCGGTCGAATAGAGCGTCTCCAGTAAGGCGCGGTCTCGGAGCGAGCCTTCTTCCTGATCGGCAGGAAACTCCATCAATGCCGCCGCATCGTCCTTGCTCAAGACTCGCGGCAGGTGTTTCGGCTGTTTCGGCATCTTAATGGCGTCGGCAGGATTGAGACCGACCATGCCTTCTCGTTGCAGATAGCGATAGAAACTGCGCAGAGCAGAGAGCTTCCGGGCCATCGACGTACTCTTCTCATCCTTACGATTCAGCCAGTGAAGGTAGCCGCGAATGGACTCCGTGTGCACTGTGGCAGGATCGAGCATGGGTATGCCGGGATGCTCCACCTTCATGAATGTCTGGAACTGTCGGAGATCCGAGGCATAGTTCCGAACTGTTTCGGGCGACGCATGACGTTCCAATTCAAGGAACGTCATGAAACTTCGAATTGCTTTATCCATGCCGTCAGGTCCTCGAGCGCCCGTTGCCCCGTAAGCCGCCGTTTGCGCTCCTTGTCTCTCGTCGGTGTCGCAAGTGGAGGAAAGAGCCCAAAGTTCGTATTCATCGGCTGAAAATGACGAGGGTCCGTCGTCGTAATGTACGACACAAGACAGCCATGCGCGGTGGTGGACGGCGGCGTGACCAAGGGCAACCCTGCAAGACCACGGGCCGCGTTGATTCCTGCCAGCCCTCCCATTGCGGCGGAATCCGTATAGCCCTCGACGCCGACCAGTTGCCCTGCAAAAAAGAGGGTGCCACGCACCTTAAACTGAAGGGTATCCCGCAACAGTTGAGGAGAGTTAATAAAGGTGTTGCGATGGAGACTGCCGTAACGTAAAAACTCCGCTTGTTCCAAACCGGGAATCATCCGAAAGACCCGCTTCTGTTCCCCATAGGTCAATTTAGTCTGGAACCCCACAAGGTTGTAACAGGAGCGATGGGCGTTTTCCGTTCTGAGCTGCACCACCGCATAGGCTCGCGCACCGGTCTTGGGATTCTCAAGGCCCACGGGCTTCAACGGACCGAACTGCATGGTCTGGCGACCCCGTTCGGCCATCACCTCGATGGGGATACAACCTTCGAAGTAGGCGGTCTTTTCAAATTCTTTGGGTTGGACTTTCTCCGCCGCGAGCAACGCGGCATAGAAGGCATTGTAGGCCGGCTCGTCCATGGGACAGTTGAGATAGTCGTCCCCACCCTTACCGTAACGGGACGCAAGAAATGCGACATCCATATTGATGGAATCGGCATCGACGATCGGAGAGATCGCATCATAAAAATACAAATGTTTACTGTGGGTCAGTTGCGCAATCGCCTGAGACAGTTTGTTGGATGTCAGCGGGCCGGTTGCCACAATGCAGAGACAGTCGGTTGGGATCTCGGTGATTTCTTCATGGAGAATACGAATGTTCGGGTGACTTTCCAGGGCTTGGGTAATCTTGAGCGAAAACTGCTCGCGATCGACGGCCAGGGCTGATCCTGCCGGTACCCGCACCTCATCCGCCACTCGAATAATGAGCGAGTTGAGGCGGCGCATCTCCTCTTTCAGGATACCGGGGGCATTCAAGAGATCCGCTGAACCAAGCGAATTCGAGCAGACTAGCTCGGCCAGACCACCGGTCTTATGCGCCTGCGTCATCTCTTTTGGGCGCATTTCATAGAGCGTGACTTTCGCACCACGATTGGCCGCTTGCCACGCCGCTTCAGACCCGGCCAGCCCCCCTCCGATAATGACAATGTCGTCGCGCATACGAGTGAAGCTCCGAGAAAAGAGATAAAGAGCGGTGGCATTGTAGGAACTGTGTTTTGGCGATGTCAAGGCAACTTCGCTCCGCATCACGCAGTGTCACGGTTGATCCGATTTACAACCCCATGCTAGACTTTGCTCACCGTAGGCGATTAGCTCAGGGGTAGAGCGCTTCCTTCACACGGAAGAGGCCACTGGTTCGATACCAGTATCGCCTACCATTACTCCCCTCCCTTTGTAGATCCATACGACTGGCCTAAACCCACAGCATGCTTGCTCTTGTCTGAACCGTCACAATTCTGGACAGAATCCTGAAGGTCGGCTACACTTCATTCTGTTGAGAGACCGTGACTTTGAACCGTACAAGACAAGTGAGGTCATCTATGAGGACTACAGCTCTTGCAGTGGGAATGCTCCTGCTCGCCACCACAGTCGGTTGTGCCGGGAACCAACAGCAGGCGTCGGTCGATGCAGATGGAAGCTATGCTCCCCCGGCCAGCATCTACAGTGTGATGGACTCCACATCCTTGGTCTATACTGATGTGGCAGCCGGAGCAGCATCTAGTGATAACCCCTGGCGCTGGGCCGGTTTTCTCCTGCACCCGTTCGGGGTCGCGATGGATTACGCTGTGAACCGACCGATGTACGCGCTCCCCAGCAAGAACCCGTACCTCTTCGGATACACATCGGCAGATTCGATGCTGGACAGCCAACGGCGATAATTCGTCGCGCACATCGTGTGAGACTGAACGCCCGCTTTCCTCACGAGAGCGGGCGTTGCCGTATCATCCCGTTGGCAAACTCTTTTCCATTTCGTGTATGCTCCCTTCGTGAACTGGAATTCACGTGATACACATACGTTTCGCGCCGCGCTCCTTCGACTATGTGTGGTCTGTGGGCTCGGGCTCTTGCTGAATGCCTGCGACACTCCGGCTCGAAAACCGATCCTCCCACCGTCTGAAAGCGATCTGGTCCTCCTGAAGTCCACAACCCTCTGTACTTCGAGGACCAGCTTCCTCACGACCCATCCTCTCTCTACCCTCACACCACAAGACTGGGGCACCGGACAAGAGTTCGTGCTCCCTGCCGACCGAAGCCCATCACATGGCGACGAGTCCTACTTTTTCGATGAAGACGGCATGCTGGTTGGAATCGTCTTTACGTTTCCATCCGGGCTTGACTTGAATCCCTATCCGGTCCTCCGCCACACCTTAATGCAGCTGAAGCCCACATTGGAGTTCTATCTCAATGTGGCGAACCTGTCGTCAAAGACGAGCATGGAGTCCAGCGCCCTCTATGAAACCGGCGATGAGAAAACGACGACACAGTACTTGGTCCTTGGCCCACGCGAACAGCCGGCCTTGCTCCAAGCTTCTCTGACGATTGACCCCTATGTACGGCTGTTCTCACCCTATCGACGTGAATTTTTAGAACGATTGCGCTACCCAAGAGGCCAAAAACCCGGGCAACAGCTCGACAGTCAAGGTGCCGAGGACAAGGAGCCCTTCCCTTCACTCCAGCAATTCGCGCGCGGCCAAACCGCGCAACTCTCCTACTGCGGAACCCAGAGCTACGATACCGCTGCTGCCGCCTATCAAAAAGCCATCGCAAGCGGCTTTTCGAATAACGTGTGGCTGGCAGAAGCCCACCACAAACTGGGCCTCGCATGGGTAGGGAAAGGACAACACGAGAAGGCCAAGACGGAGATGCTGCAGTCGTTGGCCATCAGACCCAACACTCCGGAAATTCTGAATAACCTCGGTACGGTGTACAGCAAATTGGGAGACAAGACGAACGCGCTCGCCTCATTCGAAAAAGCCGTAACACTCCGCCCCAACTATGCCATTGCCCGCTATAACTTAGCTGAAGCCTACGAGCCTACAAACCCCAAGCGGGCCCTCTCGGAATACGAGACCTACCTCGCGCTGGCCGACGGTATCCCTGATGAAGCCAATCGAATCGCTTACGTTCAACAACGCGTCAAGGTGTTACAACACTAGCAAGATGCTCAAAAGTCCTCCCCCGTCGCTCTCGCCTCGCCCAGAGGCTCAACGCATTGAAGCATACGCCTCGCCTCTTCACTCGCTGCGGCCTTATTGGAGATCAGGCGCGTCTCAGCGCGCCAGGGTTGAGCGGGTGAGAAGCCTGGAACTTTTGAGCATCCTGCTTGGTGTTGTCCTGTTATTCTAGACGTGCGAACCAGTGAAGTTTTGGCGTGCCCACATAGTTTTTCCTCAGCCCGATAGTCATTCACAAAAGGCTGGCGGTATTTCGCACTGGTTCGAGGTGGAGCAGCACAGCACGTTCAACGCCGAATCTTCTCTTCCTGCTCTTCGAGTGTCTTGCAGTTGATGCAGAGGGTGGTAACTGGGCGGGCTTTGAGTCTCGGATAGGGAATCTCTTCTTCACAGCGCTCACAAATGCCATAGATGTTCTGGTCCATTCGCTCAAGCGCCTCGTCGATCTTCTTGACCAACCGTTGCTCGCGCTCACGGATCCGCATCGAAAAATTCTGCTCGGCCTCCGCAGACGCCTGATCGCTGACGTCCGGGAACGCCTCCTGACCCTTTGGATTGGCGAGGCCTTCACCCGCCTCCTCCAACATGGCCTTGCGTTGCCGCTCAAGGTTACGACGAATAGCCGCGTATTTTTTTCCCTGGGACGACGCCCTGGTTTTGCGCTTGGGCGTGACAGGTTTCGCCACCGACGGAGTAGGCGAAATACGCTTGGGAGAAGAACCTGCTTTCATGCTGCAACCTGCTTGAGGGGATATTCGTCTGACACGAGCAAAACTATAACAGGGGCCTGGAGAGAGGGTCAATGGTCAGCATGAGCCCGTCAATCTCGTCACTCAGCATCCTGCTAGAGATCTCGACGGCCCTCGATCGACTTCAGTAACGTCACGTCGTCGGCATACTCGATATCCATCCCGACCGGAATGCCATAGGCAATACGCGAGACCCGGGTTCCGAGAGGTTTCAGTTGATTCATGAGATAGATGGCGGTCGCTTCGCCTTCAATCGTCGGACTCGTTGCGAGGATTACTTCCTGGACCCCCCCAAGCTTCACCCGATCGACCAACTCTTCGGCCCTGATATCGGACGGTCCGACGCCGTCCAACGGAGATAAGGCGCCGAGTAGCACATGATACAAACCACGGTAGGCTCCTGCCCGCTCGATGGCATAGGTCGTACTCGGTTCTTCCACAACCAGAATCCTCGTCTGATCCCGCTTCGAATCGAGACAAAACTCACAAAGCTCTTTCTCTGCGATGTTCCGGCATTGTCGACAAAATGAGAGCCCGTCCTTGACGGCGCGAATCGCCTCGGCCAGGCGAAGCGCATCTTCGCGGTCGGCTTTCAACACATGAAATGCCAATCGCTGCGCCGTTTTTTGACCGATACCTGGAAGACGGACTAACTCGCGCACCAACCGTACGAGTAGTCCTTGTTGATCAACTGCCATATCATGCTAGCCCGCTCGCAGGATGCTGAAAAAGTTCGCCAGCTTCGTTCTCGCATCGTTCAGACCCTCCACGTACCCCGAGGGTACGCGTCGGCCCTTCACTCGCTGCGGCCTTGCTGGACAGCCTTTTTGAGCACCCTGCAATAACGTTATCCTCGTATCCCTGTGGAACAGATCGTGGCTCACAACAACATAATTCTTCCGCACCCTGCTAGAGCATTCCGGGGACGTTCATCCCGCCTGTAACCGATTTCATCGCACCCGCCATCATCTCACGAGCCTTCCTGAGCGCATCGTTCGACGCGGCCATGACCAAATCTTGGACCATCTCCACATCGCCACTTTTCACCACTTCGGGATCAATGACAATACCGACGAGTTCCATGGCCCCATTGGCCGTGACCGTCACACTGCCACCGCCGGCCGTCCCCGTCACGGTCATCGACGACGTCTGCTCCTGCACCTTCGTCATTTGGGCCTGCATCGCCTGCGCTTGCTTCAACAGATTGCCCATATTGCCCATCGGGTTCTTCATTCCTCAACCTCCTTCTGGCTCGATACCGGTCTCACCTCGGCAAGCTCTGCGCCGAATATCTCCAGCGCCTGTTTGACGACCGGATGGGCCCGCGCTCGCTCGAAAAGGACCAATCGTTGTTCTTTTTCCTTCGCCACCCTGAGTTGCGCCATCGTCGGCCCTGAAGGGTCGGACTCCGTCAATTCGACAACTCGCAGACGAATCGTCTGGCCACTCAATCGTTCACAGATCGACGTGAGCACCGCTATATTATCAGGCTTCTCGATCATCCCTCGAGCCGCCATCTCCTGCTTGGCGAACCCAATTGTCGCCACATGGCCCTCCACACCCACAAACCGCCCCCGCTCTAGAAAAGCGGCAATGCTGGAAGACGTATTGCCCACTTCCTCTTGGACTTGCTCCCAATTGAGCGTGATCGGAACGCGCTCATTGTCAACAGTGGGCAAAGCCACAGGCATCGACGCCTTCACCTCGATGGCACTGACAGTCGAAGGATTCGTCGAGGGCGAGGGACCTCGTGGAGACGCCGTACGCTCGACAGTAAAAGACCGCGACGTCACCGGAGCGATCGATCCAGGGGTCGTCGCCTGCGGAGGCCTCGGTAACGGTGCGGGGCCTGCACTTTGTGAACGACCAGCTGAAGCCGACTTCTCTAAAGGTACTGGAGCCGATTGAGGGGTGCGTGCCGTCTGAGGTGGCGGCGTCACATGTTGGTCCGGTTTCCCCTCCGACCGACGCAGTAACCGGGTTGCATGCACGGCCGCTGTTTCGAGCACAAACCGGGGATGCGCGCTCAGCCTCAGCGAGTCCTCCGCTTGCGTGAAGATTGCCAATAATTCCTGCAGTAATTCGGGTGAAAATGAGCGCGCGTCCGCGGCCATCTGCGTGAGATCTTCCGCTGATACCTCAATCAACCCCTGCCATTCTTGAGGTGAGGGCACTACCGACACCACCAGCATGTTGCGTAGATACTCGACGACCTCCGCACAATAGGCCCGCAGATCATGTCCTTGGTCCAACAGTTGCGCCAGCACACGCAATGCCGCGGCACTCTCCTGAGCCGTGATCGCCTGAATCATAGCTCGAACAAGCTCTTGTGGAACCGCTCCCAGGAGGGCTTCCAGATCCGCATGCACAATGGTCTTGCCACCGAATGCGACGGCTTGATCGAGCAGGCTCAACCCATCGCGCATGCTGCCTTCGCTGGCCCTGGCCAGCGCCATCAAGCTCCGTTCCTCGATGATGATCTGATCCTGTTCGGCCACATGGCGCAACCGTTCGACGATCTCGGATCGCGCAATCCGGCGAAAGTTGTAATGCTGGCAGCGGGAGAGAATCGTGGCCGGAATTTTGTGAATTTCTGTGGTGGCAAAGATAAACACGACATGCGGCGGCGGCTCTTCCAGCGTCTTCAGCAGTGCGTTGAACGCCGAGTTCGACAACATGTGAACTTCATCGATAATGTAGACCCTGTACTTCCCACGAAATGCGGCGAACTTGACGTTCTCGCGGATCTCGCGCACATCGTCTACGCTCGTATTGGATGCCCCATCGATCTCCATGACATCGACGGAGGTCCCCTGCGCAATTTCAAGGCAATTCGAACACACGCCGCACGGCGTACCGGTCGATCCACGTTCGCAATTGAGTGCCTTGGCGAGAATTCTCGCGACGGTGGTTTTCCCCACGCCACGGGTCCCTGAGAAGAGATAGGCTTGGGCAATTCGTTTCGTCGTAATAGAATTGATCAGCGTCTGAACAACATGGGGCTGTCCGATCACATCATCGAACGTCCCAGGACGATATTTTCTGGCAGAGACTTGGTAATCCAATGTCGCAGGGCTCCAGTTATAAGTTCTGAGTGCTGAGTTCAAAGACCGAACCGCCCGGTTCAACTCAGCACTCATAACTCAGCACTTCTTCGAAGAGAGCGGGGCCAGGTGATCCTGCGGCACACAGAACTGACCGTTTACCGTTGCTTCCTTCCGGACCTGGCGGGATTCACAGGGTTCTATTGCACAGGGCCCAGCCCCTATCCTCAATTAGTTCTGAGTGCTGAGTTATGAATGCGAAGCTGTGTTCCGTCATCCTTATCCTCTAACTCAGAACTGATAACTCAGCACTTCTTTGAGTGGCGGAGAGGGTGGGCATTCGAAGTCGCGTTCGCTGAAACTGCTCACGCTCCTACAGAGGGGGCCAGCCCCCTCGTAATCTCCCCACGCAGGGGACACATCCCCCGGGATCCTCCTTGTTCGAATCCCACCCTCGGAGCTTTCATGCTCTCCCACACTCTCGCCCCTTACGCTTCACGCCTCACGTTTCACATCTTCGGTATGGCGGAGAGGGTGGGATTCGAACCCACGGTCCCATTGCTGGGACGCATGCTTTCCAAGCATGTCGATTCGACCACTCTCGCACCTCTCCACACCGATTTTCGCGAGGCGGCATCTTAGCATGTGGTCAGATCACCAGCAAGTTGATCGCCGGGGCTCATCACCGATTGAGGAATCGCATGACTATCGAACAAATCCTCACGACTCAGATCGAGATTGCTTCCCACAGCATGTAGTCTAGTTCCTCAACCTGAGCAGGAGAAATAGGGTCCCCCGTTGAATCCGAAGAGACCCCCCTACCTAAAAACACACCATGATCAGCCTTTCTCCATCGCACTACACTTGTTGTGTTAAATCTGTGGCGCTATGCTAATCTCCCTTGCGGCATGATCGGCAACGATGCGGCAAGGGATGAGGGGCGATGACACACACAAACGACAGTCGGGATCCTTCGCATAGCGCGGAGGATAGTCAGCCGTCACGGTTCGTCAGGTTTTCTCCCGGCGCTCCTTCAAGTGAAGAGAGCCCAACGCGAAGGAGATCGTCTATGAATACGGCCACAGAGAAGGACCGAACCAACTCCTCCGCATTCCGTGCCAAGAACCCGGCGCTGGAAGAAGCCGCCACGACGCAGGTGCCCGGCGACCAGATGGCCAGCGGCAACCTCGATAAAATCCGCGATATTTTGTTCGGCGCGCAGGCACGGGATTATGAACGGAAATTCGCCACACTCGAAGAGCAGCTACTGAAGGAATCCGCTGATTTACGGAATGACTTGAAACGCCGATTCGACTCGCTTGAACTCTACATAAAGAAAGAAGTGGAGGCCATCACAGAACGCGTCAAAACAGAACAGACTGGCCGAGTGGACTCACTGAAAGAACTCTCCAGTGAACTGAAGGACCTCGCCAAGGGAATCGAAAAAAAGACTACCCTGCTCGAAGATCAGGCGTCGAAAGCGCAGCGCGACTTACGCCAGCAAATCCTCGACCAATCCAAGAACCTGTCTGAGGAGATCCTGGAACACCGCAAAGAGCTCTCCGCTGCACAGAACCAGGCCGTCCAACAACTCCGGACCGAAAAGACCGACCGAGCGTCTCTCGCGGCATTGTTCATGGAAGCCTCCATGAGGCTCAATAATGAGTTTAAGATTCCGGGCAGCGAATAAGCGCTTGTGCGTGGTCGCTCCGCTTCCTACCGGCACACAGGAGAATGATCGGCTGAGCCGGTTATTCTCGGCAGCACCTCATTCCAGGCAAGGTTCCAGCATCCTGATCATCCGTGAGCGTGAGTTCAACCATGGGTGAGCCATCTTCAAAGAATATGCCCACCCTCACTACGGATATGTCGGAGGATTTGAGCGAATTGCGCAGCTTACTGCTCGCCCCCGAGCAGACGCAACTCGATCGCTTACAAGAACGACTCGACGATCCCGTGCGTCGGACCCGCGAAGTCAGCCGGCTGCTGCCTGGCGCGCTCGCACTCCAACAGGATGACCCTGGCCTGACTGCTGCGCTGACGCCTCACGTCGAACAGGCGCTTTTCACGTCGCTCCGACGTTCTCCCCAAGCTATCGTCGATGCCATTGCCCCCATCATGGGACCAGCCATTCGTCAAGCCATCACCCATGCCCTCCAAGCCTTAACCCAGTCGCTGAACCAAACCGTCGAACACAGCTTTTCTTTGAAAGGGTTCCGATGGCGGATCGAGGCCTGGACCACCGGTCGACCCTTCGCCGAAGTGGTGCTGTTACATACCTTGCGTTACCGCGTCGAGCAAGCGTTCTTGATCCATCGGGATACCGGCCTACTCCTTCAGCATGTCGCAACGGAAACCGCGATTGTCCGAGACCAGGAGATGGTGTCTGGAATGCTGACGGCCATTCGTAATTTTGTCCACGATTCCTTCGGAGGCCAACGGGAGCGCGATCTGAGTAGTTTCCAGGTCGGCGAGTTCACCGTCTGGATCCAACAGGGGACCAACGCAATCCTCGCCGTCGTGATCAGAGGCACAGCACCCGAGACCTTCCACGATGTCCTGCAAGACACCCTGGATCGCATTCACCTGACGCAGGCGGACGCCCTCGTGTCATTCAACGGCGATGCGTCTTCCTTTGCATCAACGCAACCAAATTTGGAAGCCTGTCTCCAGAGTCAGTACGAAGCCCCAGCACAGAAGCCCTCTCCTGTGCTGGTCGCCATCGGGGTCCTTCTCTTGCTGGGCCTTCTGCTATGGGGTTGGGGATCGTACCGCGACGGTCAACGCTGGGACACCCTCGTCGACCAGCTCAAATCAGAGCCGGGCCTTGTGCTCACAACCGCGCAGGATCACGGAGGACGGTATGACCTCGCAGGGCTACGCGATCCTTTGGCCACAGACCCAACCTCACTGATCGCCGCATCTGGGCTCCAGGCCGACCGCATCCACTCCACGTGGTCCCCATACTATGCGCTGGACCCGCAGTTTATCCTCTCCCGAGCTCGCACGATATTGCAGCCGCCAGACACCGTCAATCTCGCCCTGGAAGGGGAGGTGTTGGTCGCCTCAGGAGCCGCTCAAAAGGACTGGGCACAAGAAGCTCGACGAATCGCGCCGTTCGTTCCTGGAGTCATCCGGTACGAGGACAAGAATCTGAGGACAGGCTCGATCGCTCAACTCATTGAAGACATTGAGCGCATCACGATCCTGTTTACATCGAATTCGACGGTGATCAACCCCGGTGAGGCGAAAAAAATTCAGGCGCTCATCTCGGCTATTCGAGAATTAGACGACATGGCAGTTCAATTACACCAACAGGTTACTGTGGAATGTCGTGGCTCAGTCGACCCCAGTGGATCTGAACTGACCAATCGCATTCTGAGGAAGACCCGAGCCCAAGCTGTCTGTTCGGTTCTCGGCGAGAGTGGGGTCGGCTCCGCGACCACGTTGACTACCGAGACTGCTTCGATACGACGACCCGAGAACCAAGCGACGACTCGCAGCGTGGGCTTTGCCGTGACCGTGCATCCTTCTGGTTCGGCAAAGGCCGGCCACCCGTGATGCACAAGAAAATCTGCATGCTTGGTGGATTCGCCGTAGGAAAAACGAGTCTCGTGCGGCGGTTCGTGACCAACCTGTTCTCGGAGGAATATCACACCAGCATCGGCGTCACCGTGGAAAAGAAGATCCTGTCTGTCGCTGGAGAGAACGTGACGTTGATGCTCTGGGATCTCTACGGCGATGATGAGTTCCAACGAATCCGCGAATCCTACCTTCGTGGCTCCTCTGGCTACATCCTCGTCGTGGATGGCACCAGGAAAGAGACGCTAGCCACAGCGCTGGGTCTCCAGCGAACCGTCGAAGGACTGCTGGGGCCCATTCCTTTCGCCTTGATCGTCAACAAATCGGATGTGCGCGACGTGTGGGAGATCGATGACGCCGCGCTGAGTGAACTGCGCCAACAAGGCTGGACCATCTTCTTCGGAAGCGCCAAAACGGGCGAAGGGGTGGAGTCTCTTTTTTCTACGTTAGCCCATCGCCTGCTAAAACAGGCGACGTGAATCGGAATCGCCAAGCATGCGATCTCACCACACACGACAGGCTGCACAGGGCGAAATCCTGTGCACACAGCTCTTCGTCGCACTCGAGACAGCGGTGTTGGAGCGTGTGGATCAGACCGATACCTTCTCACTTCAGGGAACCGCCCCTGCATGGTGGTCCAGCATCTTTGGAACGACTACCCCGCCATCGACCGTCCGACCCGGTGAACGATCTCCCTTTCTCAAGCAATTCTTAGGAGAAGCCGAACAGGGCTGGGCCAGGCATGCTGCGGGTCTTGTTCGCTCCGGTCCCTGGACCGAACGAGACCCGCATGGCACGACGCTCCACCTCGAAGCCACCGCACTGGTCGTTGACTCCAGACAGCTGTTGCTGGTGGCACGATTGGGAGCAGACTTCGAACAGGCCCGCGCGACGTTACAGCGAGCCCGGGAGCAGGCCTTGCGTCACGCACACGCCACCAAGTTACAGACCCGTACCGAATCTCGCCTCACCACCCAACTCTCTCAGAGCGAAGAACTGCGCGACGACCTGCTGGGCGTCTTGCAGGGACTCGGCCTGGCCACGATCCTCACGGACAGTCAAGGACGAATCACCTTTATCAGCGATGAGGCCGCAGGCCTGCTGAACGTGTCGACCGACCGCGCGGGTCAGCGATGGGAGCAGGTGCTCTCCTGCTCAAAAACAGATCGCGACGCAATATGGACCCGGCTTCGCAGTCCCGCTGAACAACACGACCCTCTGACACTTCACCTTGAGACCGACAACCCTCGGTGGCTGGACGTCACCGTATCCCCGCATCCGCGGCACAACGAGAAACGGATCCTCTTGTTTCATGACACGACGGAACTCCACGATTTGCGCCGCCTGCTCGACGAGAAAGCGCGGTTCCACGATCTGGTGGGGAGCAGCCCTTCGATGATGCAGGTCTACCAACTCGTCCGTAACATCGCACGCGTCGAGGCGACGGTCTTAATCGAGGGCGAAACCGGGACGGGCAAGGAGCTGATCGCACGGGCAATCCATTGTTCCAGTGCACGCAAACAGGGACCCTTTATCGCGGCGAACTGCGCCGGGTTTACAGACTCTCTCCTCGGCAGCCAACTCTTCGGCCATAAGCGTGGCGCCTTTACCGGAGCGGTCGGCGACCAAGCGGGGCTCTTCGAGTCGGCTGATGGAGGCACGGTCTTTCTCGATGAGATCGGTGACATCCCCCTCAACGTCCAAACGAGCCTTTTGCGAGTTTTGCAAGAAAAAGAGATCACGCGATTGGGCGAAGCGAAGCCAAGAAAAGTGAACGTTCGCGTCCTAGCCGCAACCCATCACAACCTCAGCGAGGACGTCGTCAGAGGAACCTTTCGAACCGACCTGCTCTATCGTATTCGCGTCGCCCGCATCCAACTCCCGCCCCTACGTGACCGGCGCGATGATATTCCTTTGCTGGCCAGCGCATTCCTCGGGCAAGTACGAGCCACCATGGGCAAAGGGGTTGACCAGATCAGTTCGGAAGCCCTGCGGCTACTCCTCAGCTATGCCTGGCCCGGCAACGTCCGCGAACTCAAGAATGCGATTGAGTTCGCCGCGATCGGCTGCAAAGGCCAGCGGATCAATACCACGGACCTGCCGCAGGAAATCACTCGACCCCAATCACACACTCCTCTCTCGACATATATGCCCCCTACGACGAACCACGACGAGCGCGCTCAGCTTCTGCGCGCGCTCAATCAGGCAAGCGGCAATCGATCTGACGCCGCGAAACTGCTCGGTATGAGCCGAGCCACTCTCTATCGCCGCCTTGCCAACTACGGTATCGACATCCCCCGCTGATCGAGACAACCTCCTCTCATATCTCTGACGTCCACCGGCTCACGTTGTCTCATCTTGAGACACATGGCTGTCTCATCCTGAGACGCATAACTGTCTCAAACAGTCGGGTCTGATCGCGACACAACATCGGAAGTGCTCGTCTTCATTAAGGTCAGCCGACTGCCAGCATCCTGGCACGGAAGATGAGTACGTCCACAACGAATAGGATGGGAGAGAACATTTAGACAGTGTGTATCAGACGACTCCGATCATGTCCGCAACGCCTACGGTCATAGGCAAGACCTGTTGGGAAGAAGTCCGTTCAGGCATGGTGAGTCGACGGGTCTTTCGAGATTCGAACGGTGATCAGAGGATGATGATGGTCATAGAAGAAACCATGTCGGGGGGAAACCAGTGGACAGCGGTGCCTCCGGATGTGTCGTGTATCCGGTGCGGCAGAGATTTTGTGCTGGGTGTACCGAAAGAAACCTGGACGGATCGGCTGTATGGTCGGCTACGCGTGTTGCCGTTCAGATGCCAAGTGTGCAACGCCAGATTTCGAAGCCGACAGGCTACACCATCGCCTGAAAGAGGTCTGGGACGCCGACAGTATATACGGTTGCCCATCCAGCTGCCGGCTCTCATTCAGTTTCATGACGGGACCACTTCAACGGCTCGCGTCAAGGATCTCTCGATCGGCGGGTGCGAGATCATCGGCACGCACGCACTGGAACAAGGCGCGACCTTCACCATTCGAATGTCTGGACTCTTATATTATTCCGGGAAGATCGATGCCGAGGTCGTCGTTGTGCATACAGCGCGCCCACAGGCGGCGGGGCTGAAGTTCATCCGACTGAGTGAACTCCGACAAGAGGAATTTGGACGCGCGCTCTATATCGCCTGGAAAGTTGGCAAAAACTCGTGGCCATCGCCAAGCGTGACGTCCTAGCCCCCATCACTATGGACGTTGCGGAGCAACGTATGCGAATCGCTTCAGCAAGTCAGACCAGTACATTGCCGGAAAGACGACATGACGCAACCGACGAGAAGTGAATTACCTAGCATTTATGCTGCCCGAGTAGAATCGGAGAGCAGTGGAGAAGGCCAACAGATATCTCATCGGAAGCAGCTTGAACTCACGATCACCGTGGAGAAGATCGACCGGTTCCTGGAAGAAATCCAGCAACGGATCAAGATGCTTCAGCAGGAGGCAAAAAATCTGACCGAGGTCAGAGCGCAATTTGGCAACAGGAAAGCACACAGGAGAGAAATATGAAGGACCGCTCTCGCACCTCCATCATGATCGTCACGGCATTCTTAATGGGATGTGGGCTGGGTGGCCTATCGCTGCACTATGCCTCCGCTCAAGGGATGTTTGGGCTTTCAACCTCAGTGAGCCAGCTCGGGAGTGCGTTGGTAGACATGCAAAAGAATGTCGACGATCTTCAGAAAAATATGGGGATAGTTAAACAGGTCAAGGATCAACTGACCAGTCTGTCCCCACAAGGTGAGGGAATCCCAGGTGGAGACAAGCTGAAAAAAGGGCGTGATTCATTAAAAGACATGGTGCCGAAGTTTTGAACGGCGTCCGCACGGGTCCATCCTGGGACAAGAGAATCAGCAACGGGGGGTCGGCTTTGTTCCGTCATGCATCGGACAACCTCTATATAAGGAGAATGCACTTGAGCAGGACTCGTACGAAACCAGTCAGCGTGTTCATCGTGGACGACTACGAATTCGTTCGAGTGGGGTTACAAACGATGCTGAGCCGACACGATGAGATCAACGTGGTTGGCGAAGCACGTACCGTCAAGGATGCTATCAGTGAATCTTGCCGCCTACAACCGGATGTGGTCTTGATGGAAGTCTGCCTGTCCAGTGGAAGTGGAGTGGAGGCATGCCGTGCCATCAGAGGGTCCTGCCCCAATACGCGTGTGCTCCTCCTCTCCTTCTATGAAGACAATGAAGCGGTGCTCGCCACAATGGCTGGAGAGGCATCCGGCTATCTATTGAAACACATGAACGCCGAGGAATTATTGCACGCCATTCTTGCAGTGGCCCAAGGGCGGTCGATCCTTGACCCGGCCATGACTCAGCCTCTCTTAACCCGTATGCAGTTACAGCATGAAGCGACGCCCGCGCCCAAGCGGGAGCCCCTCTCCGCCCAGCAGCATCGTATCTTAGCGCTCGTGGCTGAAGGAAAAACAAATAAGGAGATCGGCGCATTGCTCGAACTCAGTGATAAGACCGTGAAGAGCTCTATCCGGTTCCTCTTTCAGGAGATGAACCTGACCCGGCGCGCTCAAGCTGCGGCTCTTTTCACCCACAATTCTATTTCGGGAAAGCGATCAACTGACAACCATACGAATCAGTTGAATCTTGTAACCGGATGCGATCTGGTTTGATCGAGGTATGTTCTGTACGTGTGGGTATGGGATACCGGCGGCATACCCTTTCGGTTGAGCAATCAACCAACCCCTCGGTTGCCGCCGAGGGAAAACGATACGCCACCATGAGCGAGGAAACCAGCAACAGGGGCACCAGTCAGGGTTCAATCCGTCCCACCATGCGTCTCGGCACAACCCGGGCCGTGATGGTTGCGCTGCTGATGCTGATCCGCGCCACCTCGGTGTCAGCTGAGCAGACCCCCACGGAATCGGTGAAACGCACCATCGATATTGTGATCCAGATCCTCAATACTGACGGGTTGAAGCAGCCGACGTCGCTCTGTGGAACGACGTCGGAAGATTCAGGACATCGTCAGGCAACGCGTCAGCGATGAAGACATGGCTCGACTCGCCCTAGGCAAGCCGTGGATAGCACTGACCGACATTCAGCGGCAGGAATTTGTGGACCTCTTCGCTCAGTTACTCCGAGACATGTTTGCCGGCACAATTGACGATATCGCCGACGCGCAGGTGCGGTATCTGTCTGAGCGGCGGGAGCAGGGCTTTGCCGAAGTGAGAACGAAGCTGGTGGGCCCAAAGATCGACACCCTCATAGATTTTCGGCTGGCGGACAAGTTGGGCCAGTGGTCTGTCTATGATGTGGTCATCGACGATGCGGGCCTCGTCAGTAATTACCATGCGCAGTTCACCCGCATCATACGGGATCATTCCTACGCGGGTTTGGTGAAGAAGATGAAGGAGCAAACATTGGGGGTGAAAGCATGTGAAACAACCACGGTTCCCTAGCCCTTGGCGAAGCGAACCGCCGGTGGGTCCCCACTCAAGAGGTGCAAGCCTCGCACGCAGTTGGGACTACCTCTGGATAATGCCCGGTCCGGAGCCCTCCCATCGCCAGGCGCTTCCGCCATCGGGGCCGCGTCCGCTGTCCCTACCAGCGGCGCGGCCCCCCAATCCGGCAGAAGCAAGGACGTGCTTTGTTTCAGAGCAACCTGAAAAGATAGGCTCAATATGAATCCTAAATTTTTACGCTTGCGACGCTAAGTAGATTGGGCTATACAACCAGAGATTTATTAGGGGTGGACGCACTACGGTTCTCTACGCATCAACATACCGGGATAAAATCATGGGCGCTCAATCATCTCGAATATGGAGGGTTTGATGAAGAAGGTTCTCTGTGGACTCGCACTGGTTGGATGTGTGATGGGAGGGGGATTGGCCACCGAAGTCAATGCTCAAGTTGCCCTTCCTGCTACATCTGCCGTACCGGCTACCCTTGATGTCGTGACGTTGAAAAACGGCAGCGTCATTTACGGAGAAGTCATCGAAATGGCTGGCGGGGTATTGCAAATTAAGACGCCTGCCAGCCCTGACAATTTGATGAAAGTGAACTGGGGCGACGTGTCCAAACTGTCTGTCAATCACCCGATCCCTTTCTATCTGAAAGAAGGGTCCGTGATTATGGGGACCGCCACACCCGGACCCAATGGGATGTTGAATGTGCAGGCGGAACCCTTGAAAGGCACGATGGAAGTCCCGATGGACTCCGTGACCTCCATGAATCCCGTCATTCAACCTCCAGTCATCTATTCGGGCAGCCTCATCGGCGGCTACTCGCAAACAACCGGGAACAGCCATTTGAAAAATGCCAGTTTGCTCGGAGATTTGGTGGCTCGGAGCGAGCAGCTTCGTCTTTCGATCAACGGTCGCTACATCTACTCTGACAACGCCGATACCCTTGTGGCTCGAAACGCGCGCGGGACGATCAAGCTCGACTTCTTCATCACCAAACGGTTCTACTGGTTTGCCTCCGCTTACTTCGAAAATGATCGCTTCCAAGACCTGAAGATGCGTACCGCTCTCGCCAGCGGTCCTGGCTATCAATTCATCGAACGGGGAGACTTCTCCGGCATCCTCAGAGATATGACGTTCTACACCGAAGCCGGCGTCGCCTTTTTCAACGAAGACTTCCGCGCGGCAGACGATAGGTCGAGTCTTCGTGCTCGTATATCCATGAAGTGGAACTGGCCACTCTGGGACGATCGCATGACGCTGTACCATTACAACGAAATTTTTCCCTCTCTCCAGAATACATCGGACTACTTCCTCACGATGGATAACGGCGTGCGATTCAAGATTTGGGACGGATTCGCGAGTGGCGTCCAAGTGACCACGCGATATAACAGCAATCCGGCGCGTGGCACCGGGGATACCGACAACCTGTACCTCTGGACCCTTGGTTACAACTTCGATACGACCAGGAAACGGTAGCCCTGATCGTAGCAATGCAGTACACTCTCTACGCTCGTGAGGAGGAACTATGTTGAAAGAATTTAAAGAGTTCGCCATGAAGGGCAACGTGCTCGACATGGCAATCGGTGTCATCATGGGCGGAGCATTCGGGAAAATCATCTCCTCGCTGGTCAGCGACGTCCTGATGCCGCCGATCGGCTTGCTGACGGGCGGAGTCGATTTTTCGAGTCTCTTCATCAATCTGTCTGGAACTGCACAGCCATCTCTTGCCGCAGCGAAAGCAGCGGGAACCCCTACTATCAATTACGGGGTCTTCTTTCAAGCCACATTCGATTTCATCATTATCGCGTTTGTAATCTTCATGTTTGTCAAGCAGATGAACCGGTTCAAGAGAGAAGCGCCTGCAGCGCCTCTTCCACCACCGCCAGGGCCGACAAATGAAGAGAAATTGTTGATGGAAATCCGCGACGCGCTGAAAGGCCGTCGCTAGCGGTTTGCGGAAAAATGCAGTTCTTCTGCGATACAGTGCGGAGATAAATACAACAAACGATTATAGTAGCTACATAGTCAGCAGGGTGCTCAAAAAGGCTGTCCAGCAAGGCCGCAACGAGCGAAAACCGGAGACGTACCCTCTGGGGCGCACGGTGCGACGAATAAGGAGCACCAAGTCTGTGCCCGCCGCCGAGTGGTGAGGCGGTCGGGTCTCCGTTGAGGATCTGAACGATGCGAGAACGAAGCTGGCGGACTTTTTCAGCACCCTGCTAGGAGCCACGAGATTCCCACGATGCGGGAGTGGGAAAAACTCACACGATCGATGACCCGTGCGATCCAAAGGAGGAATCATCATGCAGACATTCAAAACCACCATCCTAATAACAAGCTTGGCCGCGCTGGCAGGCTGTGCGAGCTGGGATAAAAGCCCTATTTGCAATTCCACACACCAATGGCAGGCTTGGTCTGACGTCCGTTGCAATCCACCGATAGATACGACCGACAATGCAGCGAAGGAAGCCGCCGCCCGCCTTGCAGCGCTCGAAAATGATCGTCAACGACTGGCCGACGAACTGGCCGCGGCAAAGAAACAGAACGGCGCGCTCAACAGCCGCGTAAGTGATCTAGAGCGACAGCTCGCCGACCGCGACCGTGAGATCGCATCCCTTCGCTCAGGAGCCGGGGATTCTGCCATGCTGGCCAGCCAGCTCTCTGCGTCAACCAGCGACAAAGACAAGCTAGCAGCAGATCTCGAAGCTGCCAGAAAACGCAACGCGGATCTCGACGCTCAATTGGCCGATCGCGACAAGGAACTGGCCGGCCTGCGCGGCGACCTCTCCGCAGAAATGGCTAAACTGAAGGAAGCCCAGCGCGGGTTAATTCGCGCCCTCAAACCACAGATCGACGAAAAGAATATCACCGTCGACCTCAACAACGAGCGGTTGCTCATCAACTTGGCCTCCGGCTACCTGTTCGGTTCCGGTGAAGACCAGCTCAAGCCGGCCGGAGCCGATGCGCTCAAACAGGTTGGTGGCATCCTCAAGGACTTCCCGGAGTACAAGGTCCATGTGGAAGGCCATACCGACAACCGACTGATCAAAGGTGCACTGAAGAAGAAGTTCCCGTCGAACAAGGAATTATCTGAGGCACGCGCGGCTAACGCGGTGCAGGCCTTGGCGGACGGTGGACTCTCCGGTGCGCATGCGATGGGAGCAGCCGATACCAAACCAGTAATGCCGAACACCACCGATGCGGGACGGACCAAGAACCGCCGCGTTGAAATCAGCGTCGTCAAGTAGTGGCCCGATACGCCGGAGGAGGCCGCGACATGTTCGCGGCCTCCTCCGAGCTCAGTCGTCATTGATTTACCGCTGATGACAGGCGCTTGTGCAGGCCTGTTGTGCGACGAAAAGAGAAGTAGACGATGAAAACAAGTATGAGCATAGGATCGGCCGCCTGCCGGTATTTGTGATCGGCCTCACAGAGCGTGAAGAAAGAGGGCGGTGAGACGACACAAAGCGCCAAGGATATGAAAGCGCAGGACGCCATGGAAAACGCGGGAGAAATGAAGGACGAGGGGATGAAGCTCAAGGACGCCGCCACGGGCAAGTAGTGTCTAGGATAGGTTCCTTACGATCCAGAAGGGGGAGATTATGATGCAGGCATACAAAACAGTTATCCTCGCAACAAGCGTGGTGGCTCTGGCAGGCTGTGCGAACTGGGATAAAAGCCCAATTTGTACCGACAAGCACGGATGGCTAGCTTGGTCCGACGTCCGGTGCAATGCCGACAATGCACCGAAGGCGACGGACGACAATGCTGCCCGTCTCGCGGCTCTTGAAAAAGAACGTCAACGCTTGGCCGACGACCTGGCCGCGGCACAGAGACAGAACGGGGCACTCAACAGCCGCGTGACTGATCTGGAAGGACAAGTGAATCAGAGCAAAGGCGGCCTGGCCAAGGCCGAGAAGGACCTCCTCAAAGCGCTGCAACCTGAAATTTCCAAGGGCACGGTGTCGGTCAATCAATCCGGTGATGCGCTCACGATCAATCTGGCCTCCGGCCTGCTGTTTGCTTCAGGTCAGGACCAGCTGAAGGCCGGTGGAACCGATGCATTGAAGCGTGTGGGCGGTGTCCTCACAGACTTCCCGGACAAGCAGGTGCATGTGGCGGGATACACCGACAACGTGGCGATCAAGGGCGCGTTGCAGAAGAAGTTCCCATCCAACAAGGAGCTTTCTGACGCTCGTGCCTATAGTGCCGCTCGAGCACTGCGAGACGGCGGCGTGAGCACCAATTTATCGGCCGCAGGGCACGGAGACAGTAACCCGATCGCCAGCAACAACACGGCCGATGGGCGTGCGAAGAACCGCCGCGTTGAGGTCATCGTCAAGTAGAAGTGGGTTTCGTTTCTTTCTGCACCTGCAACAACGAAGGGGCTCTTCCTATTGGGAAGAGCCCCTTTCACTTGACAGACCTCTTGTTGAGCAGGATGGTGAAACGTTCCACCTGCAGCGTTCTCGCGTCGCTCAGCCCTCACCTCTGAAGAGAAAACAAGGAAGCGTGAGAGATAGAGAAGGGAGCGGCCAGGTGCCCTTCTTGCTCGCAGAACAGACGCAGAAATGGAGCCTGATGATCTTCTATGCTCGCGCAACGCGCGGTCGCGGACTCCCCTCGTTGGAGATGCGTGGTGGGAGACCATCTAGCTCCCCTCAAGGGAGAAGGTTAATAGAAGAGCGGTAAATATTCCGCCGAGAAAAGATTCCCGACCCCTTTTCTGGCTGCACAGTAGCTTCCATCTGAAAATTCAGAATGTCCTCATTTCTCACCCACAGCCATATTGTCATTTCCAGTGTTCCTGGAAGTTGGGACCGTCTGACTTGGGTTTTGTCTGTGGTTCGCGGATTTGGATGGTCAAGGGAATCGGGAAATCTGCGCCGATAATGGCTGCCTCTCCGGGTCGCAAATTTGGGAGGAACGCAGAAGCGGAACGGTCAATCTCCCCACACGCGCGCTCGACAACGGCACGATCTTGATCGTTTGTGAGCCGATGCACGATGAGCGTTCCCATTTGGCTGAGAACTCCTTCGGTGATGTCGCGAGGGCGCTGTGTCGACAGGCAGATATTCAACCCGTACTTCCTTCCCTCCTTGGCGATGATTTCAAAAGCATCAAGCTTAGTGCTGTAATCTTCGGCACCAATGCGGCGGCCAAGGAAGTTATGCGCTTCATCAACAATAACAACCATAGGGCATCTCAAGAATGCCCTATGGCGAGCTTTCGTTAGCAAATACCGACCGATTACATTCGCGATGATTTCCCGTGCATTGAATTCATGAGCAATGCCGCTTAGACAAATGCGGAGTAACTTCTTCTTGCCGGAGATGAACTCATCAATTATCTTGGTCAACTGCTGGTTGGTAGTGGAGAACACGCACCTGAACGCAGGAGATATGAGTACACCATTGATGCGGGCAACCAAGTTCAGGCAGTGAGAAAAGTTACCATCCTCTTTTCCCCACTTACTGGTGTCATTGTTATACCCATCCGGCCAGACGCATTCTTGCTCTATTTGAGTTGCTAAGAGTTTAACGTCAAATGACTGACTTGGATCGTCCAATTTTCCAGAAATCGATGGATTGGTCTCTGCTGATTGAATGGCTGCTTTGGGTTGGTTGATCTTGGCGATGAAACCGTTGGGGGCCAAGGCTGGCTGTAGTTCTGCCAAACGCAAACTTCTGATTGCGGCCCTCATCTTAGGGCCTTGGACTTTCCCGGCGGGTTCAAAGAGAGCGACAAAATCAGACTCCAAGAAATTTGTCGGGGGCAAAGAGCAAGCAATCGAGCCAACGGCATTTTCAACAGGCTCATCAAGGTGACAATGAGTTATGTCTACACCAGAGAACCCACGATATTCTCCTGTGGCATCAATGAGAACGAGTTTTGCCTTATGCTTGAGGCATTCTTCGATCACGCGTGCAGTTGTCCAGCTCTTTCCTCCACCTGTTGCCCCAAGGATGGCGCAATGACGGCCAAAGAGGCGTTCAGGCTTGATGGAGATCGTGCTTTCTTGCGCCACATCAACCGTCCCTAAGTCGAGCATTACCAGGTTATCATCTTCCCCCTCTTTCTCCATCAACCGTGGTAATAGCGCGATGAACTGGTGGGGGGCTGCATAAACACGATCACCTAAGCGAGGGTATGCATCTACTCCTGCGGTCACTGCCAGGTCGTCCATTGCGACACAGCCGAGCAATTGGATTTGCCCAATTGCGTCCAAGTTATTTTTACCGACATAGTCAGGTTTAATCGAGCGCCGATCTTGTTCAGGTAACCTGACTTCTGTGATGCGACCTAGCAAGAGACTTTGCTGACCCTCAATGAGGACAAATTCTCCAACTTCACCGCGACCATATCGGCCACCAGAAAAGTGTGAGCCACTGGGTTGCCCGGCCTCGCTCAAATTGATACCAACAGCCCTGGCAGTTACAGAGGAAGCGACGCCCATGAAGAGTTCAGGTCGCAGCAAACCCTTGGGAAATAAGTCATCAATTGAATGTTTCATTTACTTCCCGTGATGCCTTGGATTGTCTTCATCAGTTTATCGGCCGGTGTCAGTGACTTGAGATCTGGGATGAGCTTGGCGAATTCTTGAAAGGAGGCGTTTATGAGCCAAACGTCCTCACCGTCTTTGTTAAGCGTGAAGAATTCTTCCCAGTAGCGATTTGACTTTGCTTTGTCGGTCTCCCTTGCTACAACGCCAGGGCCTGTAATGATGAGGCGAAGATGGGGGTTGGTACGAATAGCTGCCAGAAGTGGCTCTGACAGGTGATCATCATTGAATCCAAACCCGGTCACGATGACGCAACTGTTGGGTTCACGCAAAGCTGCTAGATACTGTGCCATTGATTCCAAGTGAGGCTGAAGAAAGCTCTGTTGGTACTTCCCTCGCGCTGGGTAGATCAAGCATGTTTCATCGGGTGATGGGTTTGTCTTTTCATGAATGACTCCACTGGCAGAACGTGCCCAATTGATTGACCCGTGAAGTTTGTAAAGATGAAATACGCCTTCCAGGTAATTCCCCTGGTCTTCGCCCGCACGGGGGCGCCGGATAATGTCGTAACTAAAGTATCGCGGGTCGTAATGGCGTGGTGGTGTGAAGGAGAAGCCGTCAATGACCACTCCACCCAGCGTACTCGCTGCTTGCTCAAAGCAAAGATCGTAGTTGGTGGTAAATACCTTTAGCCGAGGGTCTCGTACGCGGCGGCGGGAGAGGCGATGCAGAAAGATTTTATGTGCATCTAGTTTATTAACATCTAGAAAGCTCGAGCATTTGGCAAGAATTACCTGCTTGCATGAGTCTACGAATTTCTTCACTGCAGCATCACCGTTTCTTATCTGTAGATAGGCTTCAGCATTGGAGAGAAACGCCTCAATGTTATTGCCGGAATTGAGATCATAGTTGATGCTCTTGGCTGTGCTAACTGCATCCGTGTTTGGTGTTGTGCCTATTGCAGCGCTCCACAAATCTTTCATGGAGGGACCGCCAACGGCCATAGAGGTGCCTGACCCAGCCAGAACTATGACATGCTGCATTTGCAGTGAGGTGAGAAGCGTTTCCTTAAGGCTATCCTGCGCAGCCCTTGCTGTATCTTGCTCTGACATATCAGCCTCAGCACCAGCTGCTAAGGCACGCCACTTGTCGGTTGTCGGAGCCTTGAATTTTGGTGGTTCAGCTGAGGGTGCCGGTGCAGTCATTTAATTTCTCCTTGAAAACGTTTTCTCGCTACATGCAAGCATAGAACTATGGTATTACCTACTTGATTTCTATGGATAGCGAGAAACGAGAAACAGTGACATTCTACCTTTTTAGGTCGGCCTGACGGGTTCACCCCGTACACGCGTTCATCCAGAACAGCCCTTTGCGCTGCCTGCTCGATAAGTCAGGCCTGCGAGAGTGGCCCTGTCTGTCCTCTCTCAGTCATTAGGCCTCCCCGTCCGAATCAGTCTTGGGAGTGTCGAGCAATGGGATGCCCAAACCCTCAATCTCCTGGAGGGTCCTCCCGGCAATTCCTTGAAGGTCGCCGTACATGCCAGCCGTTGAATCGATGACCCCTCTTATCTGTTCTTCACGCTTAGCCCAAAGGCGCGTCATCGTTTTTCGTTCTCTCTCTAGATCAGATTGCATGTCCGAGAACTTTTCCACGATGGCTTCAATGCGATGGCGAAAGCGTGGGCCTGTCAAATATTGATAGACCATCTCCATCTTGGTGTGTTGTCCTTCGCCTGCTAGGCGAGAGCCTGACAGCTCGATCAAGCTCTGTCGGAGAGCAGTGGCTATGGGAATAGCACAGCGGGATTCAGCGACCCAGACTCCTTCAATCAGATCAAAGGACTCGACGCCCTTCGGGAGCGTCTGACTCACGATCACAGCGATTTCGGCCTTGGCTGCCCGCTGATCGTCGCGAAGCTTGGCTAGCCAGCCGTCGCTCCAATTCTTGGTTCGCTTGGATTCCCATAAGATAGTCCCACAGGGCTGACCGAGAGGGCCGATGACCCGCTGTAGTGCATCGCCACCGAATTCGCCTTTGGGAACAGGTTCAATGGTGTCCCTCGGGAACTTTGCCCTGAGCAAGGCTTCCAGCTCTAGTTCCTGAACTTCGCCTTGGAGCTGCTGCGATCCTTGTTCGGCTCTGCGCTTGAGTTCTTCGATCTGGGTCTGCATGGAGGCGATGGTTTGCTCCTTCTCCATCACTTTGAGCTTCAGCCCTTCCTCGGCTTCTTTCTTGGCCTGCTCGCGGGTGGCAGAGAGCCCATCCTGAACGCGCTTTTCGACTGTGAGTTCTAGCTCTCGTTTGGCATCGTCCAGTTCCCGTTTTTGTCGGATGAGATCGGCCTGTGCCTTTTGAGCCTCTGCGAGTTTGACTTCGCGTTGAGTGAGGACGTCCTGAAGTTCGGCGAGTTCTCTCGTTTTCTGGTCGATATCTGTTTGCAGAGCGAGTTTGGCCTTCTTGGATTCCTCTGAAACGATCTTTGCGCGCTCCAGGATCAGTTTCTCAGCCACCTGATCGTCAATCGCTTGCGTGGCTTGTGAAACAGCGGCTTCTCGCTCACGCAACGACTCCTCTTTCCTGGCAATGTCCGTATCTTTCAGCGCCAACCGCTTCTCGTAGTCGCGACGGGTTGACTCGATTAATGGAGCGGCAAGAGATTCTGTCAGCTTGATCTCGGTCTTGCAGTGAGGACAGGTAATTGTGGGCTCTGACATAGAAAAATCCTAATAATGCTGGCGTATCTATCGGCTCAATTCCTACGCTCAAAGGGTAGATAAATCAACCATGCCGAAGGGGGTAGACATCAGGAATGCAAATTATTCACTCCTACACTCGCACATTCTTTCTTCGGGAATGGAGGTGAGTCGATCTTTCAATGCGCCCGCCCAACGCATGCACAAGGTTCCAACCGTACCGGTTGAGAACAATCGCCGTGGGATTCTCGGCCTTCGTTTCGGCAAAGGCCGGAGCAACATCGGTGCGCCGAACAGCGTGACTGTCTCCCCGACGCAAGCGACGTCTTGGAAATCGCCTGGGCCGCCGCGATGAGGCGGAAGTCTATAGACCAAGCTCTGATAGCCCAGGGTGATTGTCGGGCCGGCGCCCAATGGGCCAGAAATACTTTCGATCCTTCTCTGAGATTGGGGCATCGTTGATGCTCGCGATACGTCGGCGCATGAGACCACTGTCGTCGAATTCCCAATTCTCGTTCCCAAATGACCGAAACCAGTTTCCTGAATCATCGTGCCACTCGTACGCAAATCGAACGGCGATCCGGTTACCGTGCCAGACCCACAGTTCTTTGATTAAACGGTAGTCCAGCTCTTTGTTCCACTTGCGAGTTAAGAACTGAACGATTGCCTCCCGGCCGGCCAGGAATTCCGAACGGTTTCTCCACAGGCCGTCGGGTGTGTACGCGAGCGAAACCCTATGAGGATCTCGAGAATTCCATGTGTCCTCAGCCATTCGGACCTTCTGGGTCGCGGATTCAGCATCGAAGGGGGGACATGGAGGCCTAGGCTGTTCGAGCGTGTTCACAATGATGACCTCCTTACGTTGTTCTCATATAATTCATGGTGTTCCGCTCCCTATGATCGATAATTCTTCCTGCCGATGTGGAAATCAATGTGGGAGCGAATGACATTGGCCACCCGCCCTCATGCGACATCACGCTTGATTAGCCGTGGTAGTAGCGCTCTTTGACGATCTTGCCGTCCTGCCAGTCAGTCTTGACGACCTGTTCAAGGCTGATGGTTTCCCCATTCTTCAATTTCAAAGTCAGGACCGCGTCATAGAAACTGGTGTTTCCCGCGACGGCCACAGCACCGATTGCATAGCTGATAAACGCCGCCACTCCAATCGTCTCTCTGAATTTGTCCAGTCTATCAATGGAGGCTTGTTTGCCCACGATGGGCGGCTGATTGCCTTCCTGTGTAACGACCGAATCCGCAAAGTAGAGCTTCTGACCTTCGGTCATGTGACCCTCCTTCAGAATGCCCAACATTTCTTGCAATGTTTCGCCCACCTGCTTGCCCATGATGAGTCCTCCCTCTATGCCTTGCGGCGTTGAAAAGTGTGAAAGTCAGAAACTCCCACACAAGTGATGGTGAAAAAGCTGGCCTCTCTAAGCGCGGACAGCCTCGCATTCACGGTGCTGGGCTAGCTCAACCGTATCGCCGGCTCGAATTCCCCCGCCCCGGATCACAAAACAATTCAAGGCGAGCGTGCCCTCAAATCTTCGCACGATGTCTGTGAGCACCTGACGGTCTTGTTTCAGGCTGTCGGAATCGAACGTCGTCATGATGCAGCGCCCACGGAGGTCCTGGATTCCGATGATGACGTCTCCGATATGCAAACATTGCCCGGGCCATGAGCGCTCAGCCAGGCCTTCGACCCCGCCGATCACTAGGTTAGGCCTGAGGCGCCGGCCATCACGTCCGAATGATGCGATCGCTCCATCCGTTGCCACCAACAACGGCAGCACGTCAAAGCGATCGCTGGACTCATCGCGAACGAGCCGGGCGCCAGGCCCCACGATCTCCACAACATCTTTGCGGACCTTGGGATCGCTCCACAGTAGGCCACCAACCAGAGGCTCGCCGGATTCATTGAGCGTGACATGGTGACCGAGAAGCCGATGGTGCGTTCTGGCCGTAATCACACGACCGTCCTCGTCCTCCACATGCACGATGCGATCTCCCTCGATACCGAGTGGCCCGATGCGTGCCTGCTCCAGTTGTTCACCGGCCATCGACTTAACCGGGTACCGCCATATTTGTGCCACCTTCATGGTGTGAACTCCTTTGAGAGAGAGAAAGGGAGGCTCATTGTAAAACCGATCATGACTTCACCGCATATACCTGGGCCTCAAGCTCTGCAATTCGCCTCTTCAACGGATCCACAAGCCCTTTGACCTCTTCGAGCGAGTACCGTGGCGTAATGTATTTCGGGCAGTTCCAATCGAACGAGACGACGTCGATAAACACCAAACGTTCCACGCTAGACCGCATATTCGCATCACTAACCTGTGCGACGAGCTCGGAATGGAGCCGAGCGTCCTCCACGCGGGCATGGCCAAGAATCTTCAGCCGCTCTCGGTTCTTGTAGTCCATCAAAAATAGAGCCACGCGGTCGTTCACGGAGACGTTGCCGGTGCTCAGCAGTTGCCGATTCCCCTTGTAGTCGGCGAACGCCAGAGTCGTCTCGTTGATGACCTGCAAAAATCCCGTGGGCCCTCCGCGATGCTGAATGTAGGGCCATCCGCTTTCGCTGATCGAGCCCAAGTAAAAACTGTCCCGCACGCTGATGAACTCGGCTTCTGCATCGCCCAATGGGTCTCGTTCAGAAGCGCCTACGATCTTGCCTGCTCTTGCGTAGTATTGTGTCTGCGCACGGCATACGGCATCCGTAAACGTCATATCGAGATATTTCGTCGCCATCGTTTTCTCCTCTAGGCCCTCAACCCATTACTGTCAGGAGGGAGTCTCCTGACCGTATACTGAGATGCGGCTCAAAACACGATCGTATTCCATCCCTCTGCAAGGTATCGTCTGAGACTCAAGAGGCCAGCTGTCCCGGCCAATGCATGGTCTTTCAAAATCGGCACGCCGCAGGATTTGACCCCCTCGGTGGCTCCGAAGACCTCCGCACAGCCGCAGGAGGCGCCTTGCACGACGTCGCGAACGGCATTGTAGAGGCCATTCGCCGGATGAGAGAGCTTGGCCAGTTCGGCCGGCCAACGGGTGCCGGTCCCATTGAAAACCACGGCGACTTCGTCGCCCTTCTGCTTACATTCGGACGCGAGGGCCAGCGCGTTAAAGACTCGTCCGAGCGCTTCCTCTGAGCCACTCTTCGGATCGGATAGAATGATAATGGCAGTTTTCATGATTTCTCCTTATTGCGTTTAAGTAGTCGTTCGTCTTACTGCTTCTTTCCGTTTGTCACCTTCTCTGCATAGAAACGGTGCATGTTGTTTGAGATGTAGTCGAGATGGTCTTCCACTGCAAAATGCCCTGCGTCAAGGCGATGCATTTCGGCCTTGGGAAGATCTTTCAAATAGGCCTCCCCTCCTTCTGGCGTAAAGAAAATGTCAGTCTGGCCCCAAAAGATAATAGTCTTGGGCTGATTCTTACGAAGGAACTCCTGCCACACTGGATACAGTTCCACATTCTTGCGATAGTCGTAAAACAGGTTCAGATTGACGCGGACTGCGTTGGGTCTTTGCATAAACGCGAAATCCGACTCCCAGTTATCAGGACTTATCAGCTCAGGGTTTTTTGCTCCGAACAGGTAGATGCCCTTGATCGCATCATGAGTAAGAAATCCCTCCAACGGCTTTTCTGATTCTGCCGACCTGTTTTTCCAGAGTGCGCCGCGGAAGCCGTCCCATGCAGCAGTAAATCCAACTTCGTATCCATTGGTATTCTGGACGATAAGCCAATCAAGCGCCTTAGGATTGCGGCCGACAATCCTGAAACCAACCGGTCCACCATAATCTTGAGCATAGAGCCCGTAGTGGTCGAAGCCTTTGAGTGTCAGAAAATGTTCAACGATCTCAGAAATGCCGTCGAATGTGTAGTCGTACGCGGTCGGATCTGGCATATCACTGAGCCCAAAGCCAGGATAGTCCGGTGCAATGACATGAAATGTATCTGAAAGGGATCGTATTAAGTCCCGATATTGATGCGAAGCGGCCGGAAAACCATGCAGCAGCACAATTTTCGGATTATTGGGATTCCCTGCTTCACGATACGCGATGTTCAATCCGTCAACCTTGATACTGCTGTACTTCACGGCAGCGGCCTCGCGAGTTGCAACCTTACGATTGTCCTTCGTGGTTTGACCATACGCATCGAGGCTTGACGCTAATAGGGCAATCGCCAAGACTCCCATCCCTACACTCGACCACCATGCTTTTTCTATCGTCGTATGTTTCATCGTCGTCTCCTGCGTGTTATTTGTAGCGCCCGGTTAAACAGCGGATGGATTCAGTTACTTACCGGCGTTGCCCTATCTCGACATGTGGTCGCTCTTGATTTTCTCTGCGATGGCCATTGCACTCATCCTCTAGGGCAAGGCTGATGCCACACGCCACCACAGTCAAAGAAACGAGATAAACCGCCGGTGAGACAAGGAGTTGTCGAACTATTCGCGGTTAGACGAACTAGAGCGTGAGAGAGACGTGCCCACGGGATTTCGTGGAGCTACGATATATCGTGGGAGTGGAACGTTGGATTCATTGCTATGCGGTGGGGCGAGATTTCTTGATTCCGAGCTTGTTCATGCGAGAACGTAGCGTGTTGGGATGGAGGCCAAGCCGAGTGGCGGCACCCGGGTTTCCTTCGATCACCCAGCTCGCATCCTGGAGGATACGGAGGATGTGGGCTCGCTCAACTTCTTCCAGGGAATCGGCAACCGGCCTCAGCGGTGCTGAGTTCCCGTGGAGCAGCACGTCATCGATCTGAAGCATCGGCCCATTCGCGAGAATCGTGGCCCGTTCGATGACATTTTCCAACTCTCGAATGTTGCCGGGCCAGGCATATTTCATGAGGCGGTCCATGGTCCATTGGGACACCCCGTCAATCTTCTTACCTATCTTGCTTGAGAACTTGGTGACAAATCGATCGACCAGGAGCGGGATATCCGATACACGAGCAGAGAGAGGCGGCACCTCGATCGGAAACACATTCAGCCGGTAGAGGAGATCGGCCCGGAAGGAGCCGGCCTTCACTGCCGCATGAAGATCACGATTGGTGGCAACAATGACCCGTACATCGACTTTGGTCGAATGGCCGCTGCCGACCCGTTCGACCTCCCGCTCCTGCAACACCCGTAGGAGCTTGACCTGCGCGTCCAGCGGCAACTCGCCGACTTCATCCAGAAAGATGGTCCCGCCATCCGCCAACTCAAACCGTCCGATGCGGCGCTGCAGCGCGCCGGTAAACGATCCCTTCTCATGTCCGAAGAGCTCACTCTCGACCAGATTGGCCGGGATCGCCCCGCAGTTGACCTTCACAAGCGAGCGAGCCCTGCGCGAGCTCAGGTGATGGATCGCCCTGGCAATCAGCTCCTTGCCTGTTCCGGTATCCCCACGAATGAGGACCGTCGAATCCGTAGGCGCTACCTGTTCGATGAGTCGGAGAACAGCTTTGATGCTCTGACTCTCGCCGATGATCTCCTCGAAATTGTGCTCGAGCTTGATCTCTTCCTGCAGGTAGAGGTTTTCCGCCTGCAACCGATTCTTGAGCTGTTCGACCTCTGTATAAAGTTGGGCGTTCTTGATTGCTATCGCGGCTTGATTGGCAAAGACCGCCAATCGCTCGAACTCCTCGTCGCTCAGCGGCCGTCGCCCGAACATCGCGATGACGCCGAGCAGCTCCCAGCGAAACTTCAGCGGGTAGCCGGCAAAGGAACGGAGCCCGTTGTCGTTCATCCATTGTTTATTCGGGAGTCGGTCGTCGCCGAGCACATCGTTCGTGTTCAGTGCCCCATGGCCTTGGGCGATTTTCCCAATCTTGAGCGCCCCCAGCGGAATGCGGCGATACTCCCCGTCGAGATTGGTGTAGAGCCCGGCACTCGCCTCAAGGTGCAGGCAGCGAGCCCGATTCGTACAGTCTGCCGCTTTGTAGCAATCAACGCACAGATCGCCAGGCCCCAAGAGCCAGATGCGGGCGAAGGCGCCGTCCAGCTCGTCGATAAGTCCTTGCGTGATAGTGGTGAGAACCTGTTGCAGATCCAGACTCGAGGCCATCTGGATCGTGATCCGCTCCAGCACGTTGCGAGATCGGGAGGACGGAGGCAAAGAAAGGGGACTGTCCATCGTGGTATTTCCGGGCAAGCTCTTGTCCAACATGGAGGACGATAAGTCTGCGATAGAGGATTGTCAATCAGTCTGGGGAATAGGGAAGACCCAAGGCTGCCCTTTACTGCACGCATCGAACGATGTACACACTCTTTCCAAGCTCGCTTACTACCTCTTTAGGGATGGGGGCTGATGGATCTTCCACTGCGCGCGTCCAACGAGGGGAGTCCGCGACCGCGCGTTGCGCGAGCAAGGAAGATCCTCAGCCTCCATCCCGTTCTCAGCTGAACTGATCCCATGTATCGCACTGTTTGATCGCCCAGAACACCGCTTCTTTGAGTTTCCTCAACGACATGTTCTCCGGATCGCGAATGGCCGACAGCTTCTTGTCGAGATCGTAGAGCGGCTGGATCGATCGTTTATCTGGGATCTTGCCCAGCGCCCAGGCCACTTCCGTCAGCACGGACCAGTCTGTCTTGGGATCTTCCAGCTTCGCGAGCAACTGCGGGACGACCGACGCATCACCGTGCGTCCCGCCCAGTTGGCCTAAGCCCTTGGCCGCCGCCGCCTGCAATTCAAGATGCGGAGATGTATTCATAATGTCGGCGAGCAACGGAATACCCTCTTTGCCAAGATTCGCCATTGCCCCAATCGCTTGCTTTGCCAGGTCGCGATCCTTGAGCGTCTCTCTCAATTTCGGCAAAGCCTCGTCGGCCTGCATCTCGCCTAAGAGAGAAAGAATTTTGATCTTTTTGGCCTGCGGCGTATCGGATCGATCGAGGACCTTCAACAGGCGCTCCGGCTGGCCCCATTCGGCAGCCAGCAACAAGGGGAACTCGTACGTTTCGAGCGCCTCCCTCAATTTGCTCATCGCATAGGCTCCAGGATCTCCCGCGTTGGCCGATTGTGCAGCTTGTCCTGCCTCTTCAACCTCAGCTCGAACCTCTTTCTGCCATTTAACTTTCATGTTGCCGAGAAGATAGGTCATCTGGCAGGCGGGGCCTTTCCACAGCCGAGACGGGGCATCTGGCAAATCCGCATCGCCACCGGACGCCGTCGTGCCTTCCCATATTTTTCGCTGTTCACATTTGACTTTGATCACCACGTCATGGGGTTTGCCGGCGTCGTCCACGACCGTATACCCCAGTTCGCCCATCCGGCGGGCGACAAGCACGGCAATCGGCGCAGCATCAACAGTTCCCTGGTCTGTGAGTGCAATCGCGTCAATGCGCACAATTTGAATCTTATCCAGCAGTGCTTTCTGTTCGGGCGTGAAATAGTCCCGGTAGGCCCATGAAGGGGAAGAGCACAATACCACGACACTGACAGCCAGAATTGAGAGCAGCAAGGCCACCCGCATTTGCACCTCCGCACCGGTAGACGGATAATGAATCACATGTGTGGCCTGATTATACTCCTCATTGTGCGCAGCAGGTGTCCTCTGAAGCCTTGGCGAAGAAGGATATGTGTCCAGCCTTCGTAGCTGAAGCTACTTCGGCGGAGTAGGCTCGGCGGGTTTCACCGAAGACGCTAGAGGACCCCTGTAGACGTCTTGCACCGGGTCAAAACTGTTGTGAACACCCTGATACATGACGCCCTCTGCTGGACACTGGATGGCATCTGCGAGGGGAAGAATCATGCCGGGTAGAGAAGAATGCTAACCGTCCAAGGACACCAAGTACACACACCTTCACCCTGCGCGAGTATGGGTTGACAGTGGGAGGCATCCAACGGTACAAAATACAGACAGGAACCTGTCTTTTTGATTATTTGCTGATCGTGCAGGAATCGGCTCCTGCATACCCCACCCTGCGAGAGTGGCGGAACTGGCAGACGCGCGAGACTTAGGATCTCGTGGGTAACCGTGGGGGTTCAAGTCCCCCCTCTCGCACCAGGCCACAACCGGTGATCCGGCGACAGCTTGGCATCTGCGCAAGGCCTCTAACAAAGAACGAAGGCGTGCACCAGCTATGAAAATGGAAATGACTGAACTCGGACCAATGAAACGAGCCCTCAAGATTGAGGTGCCGGCAGAGGAAGTGACGCAACGGATTACCCGTGCCTATGTCGAGCTGAACCGCCAGGTCAACATCCCTGGATTTCGCCCCGGCAAGGTACCCTTGGCGCTGCTGGAAAAACGCTATGCCAAAACCGTGGAAGAGGATGTGATCCGAGCCCTCGTGCCGGACTTCTATGAGAAGGCCATCCGCCAAGCAGGAGTGGTGCCGGTCCACGTTGAAATTCCCCCGCTGGACCGAGTCCAGATTAAGAAGAATGAACCCTTTACATTTACCGCAACCGTTGAGATCAAGCCGAACATCGAGCTGCGGGACTATAAAGCGCCCAGTCCAATCTCGCTCAAGCCCGACAAGCGGACCGTCACCGACGAGCAGCTTGACCGGGGCCTGGAGGTCTTGCGCGAACAACAGTCCCGCCTTGAAGCGACTCCTCTAGGCCATATCATCGTGGACGGGGACTACATCGTGTTGGATCTACACGGGACACTCGACGGATCCCCGCTGGAAGGGACGAAGAAAGAAGGTCAACTCCACAAGGTTGGATCGCACGCGGCTGTCTTAGGCTTGGAAATCGATTCACATGTCGGAGGCAAGAAAGATGGCGACGTGCTCGAGATTTCCCAACCGTATCCTGCCAGCCATCCCGATCCTCGTGTGGCCGGCAAGACTGTCCTGTTTACGCTGACGATCAAATCCGTCAAGGAAAAGAAGCTTCCGGCCTTGGACGATGAGTTTGCCAAAGATTGCGGTCCCTACACCTCGCTCCAGGAAATTAAAGACAAACTGAGAGAAGGGATGGAGCGGGCGCTGAAACGCGAGATCGAAGACAACTATAAAGATACGATCGTCAAGCGGCTCATGGACACCCACCACTTCGATCTCCCGGAAATTCTGGTGGAGCGCGAACTGGAGGCCATCATCCGCCAACACGTGCAGCAACAACAGCAGCGGAAGAGTGACACCCAGGAACAGCCTGGCACGGAGGATCTCACGCGCCTTCGCCAAGAACATCGCGACGAAGCGGCGCGCCGCGTGAAGGTCAGTCTCGTGCTAGAAGAGATCGCCCAGAAAGAAGGGCTGACGGTTACACAGGACGATTTCAATTCAGAAATTATGCGACTGGCGTCGGAGCTCAAAATGCCGGCGGCCGATCTCGTCAAGATGATCAAATCTGGAGGACAAGAGTCCATCGATGATTTACGCACCAGAATTTTGGTGGATAAAGCCTTGGACTTCGTGTACCGCAATGCAATGATTCAGGGATAGGCTGAGCAGTGTGGTCTGGCCTTGCCACGATTGTTCGAGAAACTTTACAGGCTGAGAGAAAATCTGTGGGCATGCAGGGTGCTCAAAAAGGCCGTCCAGCAAGACCGCAGCGAGTGAAGACCGGAGACGTACCCTCTGGGGTACGTTGAGGATCTGAACGATGCGAGAACGAAGCTGGCGGACTTTTTCAGCACCCTGCTAGAGGAAAGGAACGACGAGCATGCTTGTTCCCATTGTGATCGAAACGACCAACCGAGGCGAACGCGCCTACGACATTTATTCCCGACTCTTGAAAGACCGGATCATCTTTCTTGGCGCGCCGATCGATGACATCTTTGCCAACCTGATTATTGCCCAGCTCTTGTTTCTTGAAGCGGAGGACCCTGAGAAAGACATCAATCTCTACGTCAATTCCCCTGGGGGAAGTGTCACGGCAGGATTAGGGATTTATGACACCATGCAGTACGTGAAACCCCCGATCAACACCATCTGCCTGGGCCAAGCCGCCAGCATGGGGGCCTTCTTGCTCACCGCTGGGACCAAAGGGAAACGCTTCGCCCTGCCGAATGCGAGAGTCATGATTCACCAGCCCATGGGCGGATTTTCTGGGCAAGCCACAGAAATCGATATTCATGCTAGAGAGATCTTGAAAATCCGCGAGCGGCTCAATGAGATCATGGCCAAACATACCGGCCAGTCTCTGGAGAAGATATCCCAGGACACTGAACGGGATTATTTCATGTCGGCAGAAGAAGCGAAGCGATACGGTCTCATCGACGAAGTCATCACCAGGCCACCGAAGCTGCTCAAGGCCGTCAGTGGCGACGCAGGAAAAGACGCGGCGAAGGACAAGTAACAGAGGAGGACACATGGCGAAGCCGGATAAGATGGATCGACATCTCCGTTGCTCGTTCTGCGGAAAGAGCCGCGACGAAGTTCGCAAATTGATTGCCGGGCCCACCGTCTACATCTGCGACGAATGCGTCAATCTCTGCAACGATATCATTGCCGAAGATTGGGAAGAGGCTAAAGAGGAGATTTCATCGAAACTCAAAAAGCCGGCAGAAATCAAACACCACTTGGATCAATACGTTGTGGGACAGGAGCGGGCCAAGAAAATTCTCGCGGTAGCCGTTCATAACCACTACAAGCGAATCTCTTCCAAAGACAAAGAC
>Ga0163144_10001383_pt1 | contig 57298 bp, 47 predicted proteins | sample OliLak19BULKMAT1_FD_123175 | JGI IMG/M metagenome (GOLD analysis project Ga0163144, IMG submission 123175) | Freshwater microbial mat bacterial communities from Lake Vanda, McMurdo Dry Valleys, Antarctica - Oligotrophic Lake LV.19.BULKMAT1 | ecosystem: Environmental > Aquatic > Freshwater >...
CGTTTACAAGGCGCTGCGCGACGGCGGCGCCTCCGACGAGCCATCGGTAGCGGCGCGCCGCGCTCTCTACACCCAGCTGTTCGGCATCCTCGACGAAGCGGCCGTCGCCACCGACGACACGCTGCTGGTGTGGGACTTCACGACCGCGAGCCGCGCGAGCAACACGAGCTGGATGCTGCACATGCGCGACGAAGCGACAGCGCTCGTTGGCGACGACGGCCCTGCGTACACGATCGACGAGGTCGACACCCTGATCGACCCGGTCAACATCGCCTTCAAGCTGAAGGGCACCATGACGGTGCCGCTCTACCTCGACAAGGCCGAGCCTGGCGCGTCGCTCCTCTTCGGCGACGACGGTTTGCCGGAGCCCGACGGCACCTACGAGGTCGAGTGGGAGCTGTTGATTCCGCAGAGCGCACTGCTCGCGCCCTCGAAGCTGCTCCAGCACGGCCACGGTTTGCTCGGCTCGTACGATCAGATCGAGAGCGAACACTTTCGCACCTTCTGCAACACCTACAACTATTCGATCTTCGCGACGAAGCTCGTCGGCATGGCGGAGGAAGACGAGGGATTCATCATCGGGGCCATCAATGCCGGCAAGCTCGACGAGCTCTCGCACATGTTCGACCGCATGCATCAAGGCACGCTCAACAGCTTGCTTTTGACGCAGATGGTGAGCCGCGGCATGACTGCCGACCCGACCTACGGCTCATACCTCGACGGAGAGCAGCGCTTTTATTGGGGCATCAGCCAGGGCGGAATTTCAGGCGGTGTCTACATGGCGCTGTCGACCGACGTCCAGCGGGGCGCCCTGGAGGTGATGGGGCAGCCATACAACGTGCTCCTCAATCGCAGCGTCGACTTCGAGCCGTTCTTCGCGATCGTGAATCTGCGCTACCCCGACCCACGTGCGCAGCAACACTTCTTGGGGCTGGTACAGATGGGGTGGGATCGCGTCGAGCCCAACGCCTACACCAAGTACATGTTCGACCAGCCGTTCCCCGGCAGCCCGGCAGGCCGCCGTGTGCTGATGCGTGCGGCCATCGGCGACCACCAAGTGACGACCTTCGGCGCCCACGTCATGGCGCGCGCGATGGGCGCCGTGCATCTCGACACCGGCCTGCGCGACATCGAAGGTGTGCCCATCGCAGAGAGCCCAGTCGACGCCAACGGCGCCGTGTACGTGGAGTGGGATTTCGGGCTGCCCCCGGAGCCGACGTGCAACGTGCCCCTCGAATCGTGTGAGGACCCGCACGGCAAGCTGCGCAAGCTGGAAGCCGCGCGCACGCAGCTCGACACGTTCTTCCGTACTGGCGTGGTCTCCAACGACTGCGCTGCCGGCGTGTGCGACGAATCGGCCATGAGCGGCTGCACGGGGGCCGAAGACCCCGATTTGTGCGACTGACCGAAGACAAAAAGGGGCTGGGGACTTGCGCCCCCAGCTTTGCTACCTGAACCGGTGGTGGGTCATGAAGGACTTGAACCTTCAGCCAATGGATTAAGAGTCCTGCCCCAAGCGGCGAATGCCGGCGAAACCTCGTCTGGCTGCACCGACACGGCTCGTGTAACTGCCCGAATAGAGGTGCTCGCGGACGGCGCGTCCATGCCCGCGTCCATCGAGTCGGCGCTCGCTCACGCGCTCTCGAAGGCGACCGACGCGGGCCGCTGGGATGTCGTAGCGCAGCTCGCTCGCGAGCTCGAGGCCCGTCGGCTCGAAGGGTCCAACGTCGTCACCCTGACCAACAAGCGAGCTGTGAAATGACCGCGCTACTTCGTCGCGAAGACGCGTTGCACGAAGATCGTTCGCATCGCGTGATCGACGCGAAAGAAAACGACAGCCCCTGGCGCGCGCAGCTTGTAGTGGCCCTTGACCGTGTCTGCCTCGGGAGTCCCCTCGCCACGTTCAGCGAACGCCGCGAGGGCGGCACACGCTCGGCCGGCTACGCGCCAGTTCATTCGCAGGACATCGGCATTTGCGATGACGTCCCACGTAACGCTCCAGCTCACTCGCCTTGTTCGATCCGCATGCGTTCGACCTTCGCCATTACTTCGGCGTGCGGAATCCCAGGCCGCCCATCGGCCTCTGCCGCGGCGACCATCGCCCGCTCTTCATCGGTAAAGGGCACTACGGGCGCCCTGGCAAGGGCCGCAAGAACCGGATCATCGTCGAAGGCTCGGGCGGTCATGGTCCCGAAGGGTAACACGCTGCCTTGGCGTGGGGAGGCGCGGAAATCGTTCGGCGCGCAGCCGAGATCGATGCTGCCCTCGCGATGCTGCCGCCTGCGAGCGCGGTGCACATGCTGGTCCTGCATGATCACGATTGCCAGCCGGACGCTTGCACATGCTCGCCCGAGTACGTGCTCGAGCCGCTCACGCTCGAGAGTTTTGCGCGTGGCGCACAGGCCGAGCGCGAGTGGTCACGCGCATGATCGACCTCGCCCCTCGTTGTCGCCAACACGGTCCAGTACCAGTGATGCTCGCTGCTGCTCTCGAGTACGCCGGGTACGGGTGGCCAGCGTTTCGGCAGGCGCCTGGCACCAAGAAACCGCTGAAGGGCTCGCACGGCTTTTGTGACGCAACCACCGACGTCGACACGATCACGCGCTGGTGGACCGACGACCCCGAATGCAACGTGGCAGTGAGCTGCGGCTATGGGCTCGCGGTGCTCGACGTCGACACCAAAGACGACAAGCGCGGTGATCGGACGCTGGCCGAGCTCGTGCGCGACCGTGGCCCCATCGGCTGGACGCGATCGGCACGGACGCCCAGCGGTGGCGTTCACTTCTACTTCGCCGTTCCGCGCAGCTTCTCATTGCGTCGCGGGACGGAAGCACTCGGAGAGGGCCTCGACATCTTGGGCGCAGGCAGCGTCACGTTGCCACCGTCTCGGCTTTCGCATGGCTCGTACACGTGGGTGGAGGATGGCGCGCCTGGCTTCGCTGCCCCGTCGCCGTGGCTGCTCGAGGCGATGCGTGCGCCCGAGCTTGCTCCGCCTCCGGCTCGCCCGAGCCGCGAGCATTGGGGTGCCGATGTCGGCGACCGCGCGAAGCGCGCCATTGCTTACGCCGACCGGATGGACGTTGCTATCGCTGGCGCCAGCGGCCACGCCACGGCGTACAAGGTCGCGCTGGTGCTCGTGCGCGGCTTCAATCTGCCGCTGGCCATCGCTCGAGAGATCCTGATCGACTACTCGTCGCGCTGTTCTCCGCCGTGGTCGGCGAGAGAGATTGATCACAAGCTTGCGGACGCGACGAACGCGCGCACGGTACCGGGCTACCTGCTGGAGGCACGAACGTGAGCACCGCCGTTCCGTTGTTGGAGCGCATCGCCGCTCGCATCGAAGAGCACGAAAGCGAGCAGCCAAGTCCGCTGGCGAGGTCAAAGAATCCGATCGATGCGCTGTGGCGCCCAATCGGACGAGAGGCGCTGACCGTTCCGCCGCCCGCTCGCGCTTGGTTGCTTCGCCACCCCACGAAGAACTGGGAGGCCTGCGATCCAGCGTTCGGCGATGGCATGTTGCCGTTGGGCAAGGCTGGCGTCCTCGCATCGGAAGGCGGCGCCGGAAAGACTCAGGCGCTCGTGCAGCTCGGTATCAGCATCATCACCGGGCGCTCATGGCTGGATCACTTCAGCATCGGAGCCGAAGCGATCGGTCGACATGTACTTCTGGCGCTTGCCGAAGAAGATCGGGAGGAAAGCGATCGCCGTTCATTCGAGGTAGCTCGCGCAATGCGACTCTCTGACAGCGAGATCGACCTGGTGGCGGAGCGCCTTATCGTCCTGCCGCTCGCTGGTTTCCCCGTGGCGTTGCTTCGACGCAGCGCTCTCGGCGGCGACCCTACCGAGACAGACGAGCTCGCCTCTCTTCGCCGCCAGCTCACCGACAGCGGCGCAGCATGGGGGCTCGTGGCGCTCGATCCGCGGTCACGCTGGTGCGGCCCCGACACGGAGAGCGACAACGCCGCAGCCACGCGCACCGTCCAGGCGCTGGAGTCTCTCGTTCGCGTTCCAGGAAACCCCACCGTGCTCGTCGCTGCCCACAGCTCGAAGCTGTCCAGGCGAGAGGGTGGCGTCGACACCAGAGGCGTTACCGGCATCACCGACGGCCTGCGGTGGGAGGGGCAGCTGCGGGTCCAGGATGCCGACGCCCCCCCCCGGCAGGCGAAAAGCAACGACTCGCGGCCCATGCCGAAGAGCCAAGAGGTCCAGCTCGTGCGCGCCGAGGATGGCGTGCTTCGTGTGGCCACCGACACGGACAGGGCCGAACAGGTCGAGGCCGAGGGCGCCCGCACCGACGCCGTCCTGGAGCGCAACGTCGAACGGGTGGTCGGCGCGGTGGCTTCCCGCTCACCCGTTGGCGCAGTCAACCGCGACCAGATCGTCAGCTGGGCGAAGCTCGGCACGGCGCCGGGTCGTCGGGCAGTCGCCGAAGCGATCACGAGGGGTCTGATCGCCAACGCTGGCAGTGAACGAAACCAGTCTTGGAGTGTGAGCAGCACCCCCCCACGACGTCTTCCCCGCCCTGCCGGGGTCGATCGCGGACGCGCATATGGACGCGTTTTCTGGGGAGGGGGTCGGAGGAGACTCACCCGCGGCGGACAACTCCGCGGGATTACTGCCGTTTCTGGTGGGTCATGAAGGACTTGAACCTTCAGCCAATGGATTAAGAGTCCACTGCTCTACCAATTGAGCTAATGACCCGCACGTTTCACCGCGCGCCCGGAAGGATTCGAACCTACGACCCTCGGATTCGAAGTCCGATGCTCTATCCAGCTGAGCTACGGGCGCATGCGCCAGGCCCTGCGGCCGAGCGGCGTGGTACTATCGCTCGGGACTTGGCCTGTCAAGCGGCTATCATGACGGCCCATGACGACGACAGCTGACACCCACGCGAACACGGCCACACGAGCCGGCAGCCTTGCAGAATTGATTCGTGGCGGCGCAGGTCGCGAGGCGATTGCGCGCCACCTCGACTCGCTCTCGCCGAGCGACAGGGTGGAGCAAGTCACCAACGTGGGCCACGGGCTCGTCGGGCGCCTTTACGAAGCGGTTGCGGGCGCGGAGCCACTGGCGCTGACCGACTTCGTCCCGGAAGGCGAGACTGGCACGGTCATCTTCGAGGGCAAAAACTCGCTGCCGGCCTTCACGCGCTTTCAAAAGCGCTTCGCCCGGGTCGGCAACGACATCGTCGGCTACAACCATCAGCTGATGTCGGTCGTGACCGGCCCTGGTTACTTCGTGGTGCGGCCGCCGACTGCGGGCGAGCCCCACTCGGACGAGCTGTTCTTCGACTACACCGTCGACGCGCCGGGTGTGCCGGGCGGTTGGCCGGCGTTCGTGGCGAATGACGTCGCCCTCTCGCGCCTCGTGTACATGAACATGAAAGACTACTGCCGGCGCGTCGCCAAGGGCGTGCTGGTGGGCAAGGCTTACAAGCTCGACAAGGCGCAGAACGCGTTCTTCACGCTAACCAAGCCCTGACCTCTCCTCTCACGGCACCGTCTGACCTCGCCGCGGCAAGAGCGCTTCGTAGAATCGGCCTAGCGTCGCTTCTACCCGCGCGAAGACAGAGCCCTCTGGATAGGGGTTGCCACCGCTGGCTGTGCCCGCCGGCACGCCGGTCAAAAGCTCGACACCTTCTTCGACGCTGTTGACGACATACACGTGGAAGCGATGCTGTGCGATGGCGTCGACCACGTCTTGTCGCAACATCAGCGCATCGACGTTGGTCGGCGGGATCAGCACGCCTTGCGTGCCGGTGAGGCCACCCTTGGCTTGGCAGACGTCGAAGAAGGCTTCGATCTTCTCGTTGAGGCCTCCGACGGGCTGCACGCTGCCGCTCTGATCAACGCTACCTGTCACGGCGAAATCTTGGCGCAAAGGCACTCCGCTGAGCGCCGACAAAAGCGCGTAGAGCTCGCTCGATGAAGCGCTGTCGCCGTCGATCGCTTCGTAGGTCTGCTCGAACACCAGCGACGCGCTGAAGCTGAGCGGACGACGCTGGGCGAAGCGCGACGCCAAGAAGCCGTTCAACACAAGCACGCCCTTGGAGTGGATGGGGCCGCTCATCTCGACTTCTCGCGCGATGTTCATGGCCCCCTCGTTGCCGGGATACACGACGGCGGTGACTCGGCAGGGCCGACCAAACGCAACAGGGCCGTCACTCAGCACGCTGATGGCGTTCACCTGTCCCACGATCGCGCCGCTGGTTTCGATGCGGATGGTGCCGTTGGTGAGCAGCTCGTGCAGCGCGTCGCGGAATTGGCTACCGCGGCGCTGGGCGCCTTCGATCGCCGCGGTAACAGCAGGCGCGTCGATCGTGGTCAAGCCTTTGCGTTGCGAGAGATAAGAGGCTTCCGTGGCCACCTCTGCGATGAGGCCCAAACAACTGGTCACCTTGGTCTGACTCTCCGCCAAGCGACCGCCATGGAAGATGAGCTCCGCGACGGCCGCGCGCGTCATCGGCAGAAGCTTTCGCTCTTGCGCGAGCCCGGAGAGAAACGCTGGGTAAGTGCGCGCCGCATCTTGGATCGGCAGCGTCGGCTCGAAGCGCGCCTGCACCTTGAACAACTGCGAAAATTCAGGATCGGCAGCGTGCAGCTCTTGAAACAAATGTGGCCCGGCGACGAGCATCAGTTTCACGTCGATCGGAATCGTGGGAAAGAGCAGCTCTTCAGCGGCACCTCGGTAATACGACGGGTTCTGATCCGGCACGATGAAGCGCCCCGACAGCAGGCAAGCCTTGAGATTTTCGTACAGCGCCTCGTTCTTCAAGAGCGCCGCGGCAGGCAGTATCAAGAAGCCGCCCATCGCCTGGTGCAATGCACCTGCGACTGCGAAGCCTGGCTCTGGGGGAAACGTTGCATCCGGCGGCGAATGACTGCGGCCAAAGAGCGTGCCCAAGGTCGGGTGCGCAACCTCGACGACTGGGGCACCAGCGCCAGGCTTGTGCTCGGTGAGCAGAGTCGGCACCACGAAGCCCCGCGACAAAGCGGGGGCATCTTCGCCGCGAGGCTCGTCGATCAGCTGCTGTACACGTGTGGTGACGGCTGCTTCGAGCTTGCCCAGGAAACCGTTGACGTCCTCGTTCGCCGCGAACTTTGCGTGCAGCGGGACGAAGTGACCTTTGATCGCGTCGGAGAGGAACTGCTTGATGCTGGTTCTGAGCTCCGCCTCCGCCTCTTCGTGAACGTCAGCGAGCTTCGACTCGAACTCGTCGACGGCCGTCTTGACGGCCTCGACAACCTCGTCGCTCGGGGGGATGTCCTCGTCTTCCGTCTCCGGCCGCCGCAGCTCGATCTCGTCACCGTTGCGCTCGACCGTGAAGCCGTGGACAGCGACGGCCTCGGTCAGCTGATCTTCGAGCTGGGCTTCTTGTCGACGTGACCCGCGACGCGCCCGCGTCTCGGCTTGCTTGAAACGTTCACCTTCGGTTGCCGCATGAAGCGACTCGACGATCTTGCCGTACAGGGCGCTCATCGAATCCAGAAATGCGCGACCCTCACCGGCTGGCAGAAAGAGCGCGGTCGGCTCGCTGAAGCGATCAGGGTTCGGCAAGAGCAGCAGATCGTCCGGCGTGGGGCGCGCTGCGGCGACGCGTTCAGCCATCGATCGGACGCTGAAGGTTCGGCCGGAGCCGGGGCTACCCACCACCACAATGTGAAATCGAGGCTGCCGAATCTCGAGACCCAGCTCGAGCGCCTCGAGGGCCCGTTCTTGCGACACGACACCTTTCGAAGGCTCGACATCGGTCGTCGTCTCGAACGGAAGTGTGGCAGGGTCGACCTCTCTGCGGCATTGGTCGGACGTCAGCTCTCGCGCGGGCATTGCGGCAGAAGCTACGCGGAACCGGCCTGGGGCGAAAGGAGCTAGCGCGCTCGTTTCGGTTTCCTGAGTGTTGTTTTCGCTCCACGCGTTTTCGCCAAAAGCTCGTCGATCTTGATGCCGTTGATGACCAAGCCGGCAATGTTCGCGGCGGTCACGACCACGTTCGAGAAATCGACGTCGTCGAGCTTCGCGCCGCGAAAGCTCGCATTCTGGAAGCGAGCCCGCTGAAAGCTGACGTCATCGAAAGAAGAGCCATCGAAACTGGTGTTCTTCACTTTGACCCGCTTCGCGGAGGCATCATCGACATGGCCTCCGTCGAGCTTCGCATTCGAGAGGCGAAGCCCGGACGCATCTACATCGTCGACTTTGGCCGCGCCCAAATTGACGTCGCTGAGCGAGGCACGCTTCAGCGAAACGTCCTCGAAGCGAGCGCCATCCATCGTCTGCCCCAAGAACCTCAACGCCACCTTGCCCATGCGCTCACGGTACCAGCACTGCCGGTCTCGGCCATGCTAAGGCGACGGCTGTAAATGGCCCCCGTGCTGGCTCACCAACACCTCATCCACCAAGGCGCGCCCGCGCCGAGCCAGTGGATGTTTTTCTTGCACGGCATCTTCGGCATGGGCACGAACTTCCGAACCATCGCGAAAGCGCTGACCGCCCGCCTACCGACATGGGGCTTCGTTCTCGTCGACTTGCGCGGACACGGCGCTTCGCAAGGGTTCGCGCCGCCGCACACGCTGGCGACCGCAGCCGCTGACGTCGAAGCGCTGGCGGTCTCCCTCGGCCTTCGCATCGATGGGATCGCAGGCCATTCCTTCGGAGGAAAGGTCGCGCTCGAGCTGCTCGGCGGCCGCGCTGAGCCGGTCGATGCCGCCCTGATCTTGGACTCGATGCCGGGCACGAGGTCTTCAACTGAAGAGCTGGGTGACCCGATGCGTGTGCTCGCGACGCTCGAGTCGATCTCCTTCCCGCTGCCGTCGCGCGAGGCTTTCCGCGAGCGCCTGCTCGCTGACGGCTATTCGGCCGCGCTCACCGACTGGCTGACGATGAACCTGCGCCTCGACGCTGGCGCGTACGGTTTGAGGCTCGATCTGCCTACGATCCGTTCGCTGCTAGCGGACTACTTCGCGACGGATCTGTGGTCCGTCGTCGAACGACCGGGGGCGGCGCGACAGCTGGGCATCGTTGTCGGAGGTCGCTCACAGGTCTTCGACGAAGGTGCGCGCGCGCGCCTACTCCGAGCGCGAGAGACGAACCCCCAGCTCCGCGCAACTCTGTTGGAAACCGCCGGCCACTGGGTCCATGTCGACGACCCGAAAGGCCTGATCGATGCGATGGCCGAGACGATGCAGCATCCTGGTAGCGGGACTCGTGCGTAGCTTGTAGCTTGGTGCTGCTCGGCAGAGAGCGACAGTTCCGATGGGTAAATTCGACGTCAAAGAGCTGCGCGGCGGCTTTCGCGACCCTCGCTCCGACGAGACGGATTCGCGTGGGGCCGCGGCTGCGTCAGCCGTCGGCATCGGGTCGAGACCGCCCAGCTCGCCGGCGGATTTGATGCAGCAGCTGGGTCATGGGATGCAGCAGCTGGGTCATGGGCAAGGCGGGGGCAACCACGGCGTGGCCGCAGGGTTTCAGCTCGACTTGCCGCCACCAAGTCCCGACCTCGATTATCAAAGCGGCGACGCGTTCATGCCGAATTCCCTGACCGGCGACCCCTTCGGCATCCTCGGCACCACAGTCAGTGATCTGTTCGCCATCGAGCGGGTCGTCGCCCACGGCGGGTTCGGTGTGATCTACCGCGCGAACCACCTGCGCTTCGCGGCGCCCGTCGCGATCAAATGCCTCAAGATTCCGAACAATTTGAGTCACGAAGAACGCGAGCAGTTTCTGCTGCGCTTTCGCAAAGAAGGCGAAGTGATGTTCAGGCTCTCTTCCTCCATTCCGGAGGTCGTGCGCCCGCTACACCTCGACGCCGTCAAAGCGCAAGATGGCCGCCTCATCCCGTACATCGCGATGGAGTGGCTGGTCGGCGAGACGTTGAAGGACGTGATCGTGAAGCGCCTGTCGGAGGGCAAGCGACCGCTCTCCGTCGAGAGCGCCGTGGGGTTGCTCTCGCCGGTCGCGCGCGCCCTCGCCCGCTCGCACCATTTTCCCAGCGAAGAAGGGCCGCTCTGCATCCTCCATTGCGACTTGAAGCCCGACAACATCTTCGTCGCCAACGTCGACGGAGGTCAGATCCTCAAGGTGTTCGACTTCGGCATCGCCAAGGTGCGCAGCGCGGCGACACGACAGGCTGGCGGCTTCACGGTAGAGACGCAGTCCAACATGTTCACCCCTGCTTATGCCGCACCGGAGCAGTGGACGCCGGACCGTTATGGGCAAACGGGTCCCTGGACGGACGTCTTCGCGTTGGCGCTCACGCTGACCGAGGTCGTCACACAGAAGCCCGCGATAGACGGGCCACCGACTGCAATGCTCAGCCAATCGGTGGACGAAAAGCGGCGTCCGACGCCACGCCGGCTCGGCCTCAAGGTGACTGACCGCATCGAGAACATCTTCGTGAAGGCGCTGGCAGTCGACCCGAAGACTCGCTACCAAAGCATCGCGGCGTTCTGGGGCGCGCTCGAAGAGGCACTGCAGTTGCCCGCCACCGTGGGCGCAAGCGTACGCGCCTCCATGACGGGCGTAGCGGCGCTGCTGCCCAGCTCGTGGGAAGACGAAGGCCCCGCGGCCTCGTTGGTCGACTCGCTGCCGCCAGCGGCGCAGGCGCCCACGTTCGGGGGCGAGCTCGATCTCCAGGGACCTGCGCCGCACCCGGCACCGGCCATGCTGGCACCGGCGGCTCCGGTGCCGATGAGCGGCCTCGACTTCGACAACGCAGGGCCGAGCGCTCAGAACATTGCGATCGAGCATCACGCGCCATTGCCTGCGGCCGCCATCGGTGCCGACACACCTGCCCCGCTCGACTACGCCGGCGGCATCGACTTCGCCGATGCCCGCCCAGAACGGCCCGCGCGGCCAGTTCCGTCGGCGGCGGGTTCGACACCGGGCATGTCAGCGGGGCTCACGCCTGGCGGACTGATGGGCCCTCCCGGCATGGGCATGCCGGGAGTGGGCGCTCCCGGAATGGGAATGCCGGGTATGCCACCCTCCAATCCTGCCCACAACCAAGACGCGCCCGACATGGGTCAGGCGGTGCCGGCAACGAAAGAGCGGCTGCAAGCTGCCGCCAACAAAGCCGGACAGGTTGCCTCCCAAGTCGCGGCGCTCGCGGCTGGTTCGGCGGCGAACGCTGCAAAGAACATCGCCACCCGTGCGCTGGCCGTCGAGTCGCTGCCGAAGATTCAAATCGACGAGCCCTCGACCTGGATAAGGCCGATGCGGGGGCCGCTCATCGCACTGGGTGCGTCGATCGCCATTACAGTGTTTGCCGTCATCTTCAGCAAGATGACAGCCTCCCATTTCAAAGTGAGCTGGGTCTCATTGCCCCTGCTAATCACCTCGATTGCGTTTGCGGTCTATCGCTGGGTCAAGCTCACCAGCCGATGAGCCGCGATCTTGCCGGTGGCCGTGACATCGAGCGTGTGCAGTCCGAAGTAACTGTTATCTTGGCGGACGATGGACCTGCGAAAACTTTCCTCCTTGTGCCTCTGCCTCTCCGTCGCGCTCGGCGCGTGCAGCGAGAAAGAGAAGAAGAGCAGCGACGACGACGAAAGCGCTGACGACTCCAAGAAGGAGAAGAAAGACAAAAAGGACAAGAAAGACAAGAAGGGCGACGGCAGCGCGGCGCCCGGCAGCGCCCAAGCGAGCAGTGCCAAGCCGACCGAGACCGCAGCACCGACGACGAGCCCCGAACCGCCAGCGCCAGCGGCGAACCCGCTCGCCAGCTTCTTCGCCAGCCCGCCCGACTCGTCGGTGAAATTCCTGAAGCAGAAGCAGATCCCGGACAAACCAGTCTGGATTCAGGTCGTCCCCTACTGGAAGGCCAACACGGACGAGAAATCCGAGGGCGACCCCTGGACGGATCTGTCGCTCGAGGGCAAAGACAAACACGCGACGATTCACCTGTGGACGCGCAAGGCGGGCGACGCCAACTGGGATAAAGAGCTCTCCAACACGTGCGCCTGGTCAGGCTCGACAGGCTGCAAGTTCGACGCGCCGGTCGACGGCACGCTCGGCGAGGCCATCAAAGTGAAGCTCGCCCAGGGCACCGCCGAGAAGAACAAGAAGCCTTCCAAGGTGTGGTGGATGCGCGGCGAAGTGAAGCCCGGCGAAGAGCTGGCAGTCTTCGTCTCGCTGCGCACCGACGTGTGGCCGAAGCTGGAGGCTGAGCAACTGGCGATGCTGAAGAGCGTCAAGGTCGCCGGGCCAGCAGCAAAGTAGCGAAGCCCGCGCTCCTACTCCTCGTTCGGCGCTCCTGGCGTCGGCGTACACACGGCAAATTCACCCGTGCCATCGGGCAGCCGACACCACGATTCGCCTTCGGCTGCCGCGGCAGGCGGGTAGATGCCGTTCGATAGCACTCGTTCTCCGTCGACCAGAAAGATCTCGTCGCCATCACCGTCAGAAAGGCCGAAAGGCGCGTAGAAGCAGGGGCTGGTGCCTGGGGCGCACACTGTTTGCGGCTCTTGCTCGCCAGGTTTCACGACGGCGTCTTGTTTGGCCAAAATGAACAGCGACGCGCCTGCAGCGATCGTCGTGCCCACCGGGAAGCTGATCGCTTCGTCCAGCTTCGGCCCACCGGCGCCGTCGCTGTCTGCCAGAAGTAGCCCACCGATGTCGGCGGCGCCGTCGCCCCTGTTGTAGAGCTCGACCCAATCTTCAGTAGCGCTCATCTCGTTGATCGCCACGTCGCCGTTGACCATCGTACTCGACGTCGAGCCACCATCGCTGCTCGAGCCCCCGTCATTGCTCGACCCGCCGTCGGAAGCGGTGCCAGCACCGGCGCCCCCCTGCGAGCCGTTGCCGCCGTCATTGCCTGCACCACTGCCACCGCCACCGTCGGTGGTGCTTTCAGAACAGGCGACAGTCAGGGAACCAACAAGAGCTACGAAGTACAGATTCAAAGGGCGCATGATGATCCTCGATTCGAGCTAGCTAAAAATCCACAGCACCGATAACGCGAAAGCGAACGTCGTCTTTGGGCGGCAATGCTTGCTCGGCTTGTTCGCCGAGCAGAAAGCCGTCAACGGCAAGGAAGATTCCGAGTGGGTCGACGATGAAATAGCCCGCAGAACCTGTAATGGTGACGAGCCAGTCGGATTCGCTGGCCAAGTCACGTTTCCAGAAAACTGCGTTGGCGCCAAGGCTCAAGCGCTCGATCGGCCGAACCCGAATGAAGCCCTCTCCGAGTAGGGAGAGCGTATCGCCTTGGTCGGCGTTGCCCCACGCGTAGGTGAAATTGGCACCGCCGCGAATGACGTCGCCTTGCCAGCCGAGCGACGTCGAAACGCGATCCGAGCGGGCCAACCCAGTGCCGCTCGAGCCTGACGAGTAGCTGGCGAGGACGGTGAACGGTGCTGCCGCGTCACTGAATGCGAACGGATGAAGCTCCGTTGCAATCTCGATGTTTTTGCCTCGGTTCAGCTCACGTTGGCTGTACCCCTCGCCATTGTAAGCGCCGACGCCCACCCAGCCGAACCCTTTGGGGAAGAGCCCTCGAATGGTGCCGCCCAGATCTGCTGGCGACAGGAGGCCCGCTCGCTCTGCCCCGCTGGCTGCGACCATGCGCATGCCCCATAGCGATTCGATGGGGCCGGTTGTCATGGTCGGGACCATGCCGAGCCGCGTCTCGATGATGTCCCATGCCGTGTACCCAGCCCACGCCTCGCGCAGGCGCAGGATGAAGCTGTCACCGGCCACGCCGAGCAGCGCGCCTTCAGTGGCACTGCGTACGCCTTCGACCAGCACCCGAGCCCGGGCGCCCTCGAACTCTGCATCGATTCGTGCGTGTGCGCGCGTCACCTCGAACTCGTGGAACCAGTCAGTCACTCCGTTGTCGTCGCGTACGCTGAGCACGTATTGGGCGAACAGCGAGAGGTGCGCCTCGATCACGAAGGGCTCGAGCCCATCGACGAGCGGAAAGCTCGCGCGAGCACCGCTCAGAGAGAACGGATCCACGATCGGCTTGGCTGGCGGAGTCTCAGGCGACACAGGCGCCGCGACGGCAGGCGGAGGCGGCAACGGCGGAGGCTCGCTCGGCTTTGTGGGCGCAGCCTGCGACGGCTCAGCGACCACCGGAGGCACTGCGAGCTCGGGCTCAGGCTCAGGCTCGGGCTCGGGCTGCGCGAAGGCGACTTCCGAGAGCGACAGCAAAACGAAGAACAGCAGTACTGTCGAGAAACGCATCACTCCGGTGCCTCGGGTGGCGTACCAATCAGCGCGGCGGCATCCGGATCATGGCCATCGGCGTCGCCGGGGGTGACCCCTAGCGTGGGGCCCAACACGTCGAGCGCGTGAGCGAAGCGCGCGTGATCGGCCAACACTTGGTCGGCGTACGCAATGGCGACGGCAGACTGCTCTTCGGCGAAGCCACCAGTGTCGGATCCGACGGCGTCAGCGATCGCTCGTAGTAGCCCCGGCTCGAGCGCCTCCGAGCCTGCGTGAACGTTGGCCAGCATGCGACCGAGATCGGTGCTCAGCGCCAAGAGCGCCTCGGGCGTGCCGAGGTCCTCCTCGAGGCGACGGACACGCAGCGTTTTGTGCGCCTCGCTCTCCAATTTGATCTGCATCGAAAGCCCGAGCAGATCCGTCATCCCCCACAGCGGCTCTGCGTTCGGCCTTGTCCAGCAATAGCCTCTCGCACGCAAGATGCGCTCTCGAATGTCCGCGCCGTTGACAGTCTCGAAGGTTGCCGGTCGCGCGCCGGAGTCGCCGATCTCTTTCACCTCCAGCAAGATGTCGTCCTCGACGTCTTTCGACGGGCCTTCTACCAGCAGGATGAAGCGCACCCGCGGCCAGCTTGCGACCCCTGACCCAAATTCCCGCACCGCGTCTTTGATGCCAAAGAATTCAGCCGCGGGCGGGCTATCGAGCGTCGCGCGGTATCGATCGATGGCCCCGGGCAAGGCGCTCGCTACGACGGCGGGCACATCGACGTACACATTCTCTGGCACGTCTTCATCTACCGACCCGCGCACCAAGCGACGGTTTCCGTCCTCCAAGATGGTGAGCTCGGCTAGCTCCGAACGGTCCTCCAGATCACCCTCGGCGCGATCGAAGAGGTCGGCCAGCACGGGCGACTCCGCAGCATCCTCGATCGGTTCTCGCGCTACGCCCGCCGCGAGCGCTCGCATCGTGTCGGCATAGCTCCTCGCGAGGGCCAACGCGTTCTCCCTCTCGCTTCCGATGGCCACGCTGCGCGCGCCTTGGTCGTCGGGGTTCGACAGGCGAGTAGCGACCACCGCCGAGATCGCCAGCCTTCGAACCTCGATCAGGTACGGGTAGCGGTCGGCGCCATCGAGATCGTTGGTCTCGACGACCAGCGCCCCGTCACCACCGAGCAACGTTCCGAAGTTCTCGACGTGGGCGTCGCCAACTGAATAGGGCGACACTGCACGAAAGTAAGGCGAGGTCTCCCCGCCGAGGTCTCCCGCCTCGACGTCGTGCAGGTAGAGCGGAAAGGTGCCGCGAAAGAAGGCGTAGGGGTCGGCGGCCATCAGCCGATACTTCCCAGCCACCAAGGCCGACCGATTCAGCGTCAAGGGCCGATCCGCGCGGGTGATCACCGATACGATTTCGATCTCGCGCGGATCATCGATCGGACTCTCGCACGCGCAAGCGAGCAAGGCGCCGAGCGCAGCCTGCGCAATACGAACGTCCGCCACGAAGTGCACGGACCTCTCTAATGAGGGCAGCGAGGCGCCTTCAAGAGCAGCGGGCAGCTGGCTCCAAGTTGTCGCGCCACCGTCACGCGGACGTCACGCGAGACAGGGGAGTGGTCACGCCCAATGTGCTTCCTACACGTCACCCGGGCGCCAAGTGCGCGACACCCAGGTCGTGCACTGTGCCGCGCATGTCGACGCAGCTGCTAGAACGCGCCTCGAGTCGTGACGCCCGACGCCACGCCACATTTCGCCTCTCGCTGATTACGGATCTCGCCACAGGCGAATCGATTGGTCAGCTGCTGGAGGCCGGGTCCAAACCGCGTTGCGGCATCTCGCAAGTGGTCGCTTCGCTACTCGAACAGCGAGCATTCCGTGTCGCTGCGCCTCTGTTTGTCATGTTGCCGCTAGGGTTGGCCAGCGCAGTAGAAGAGCTGACACGCTGCGCTGCTATTTTTCGCAGGCGCGGACAGCGAGCAGCCTCACTCTCCGTCGTATTCCGGGTCGGGAGCGATCCGCAAGCGCTGCTGCCGCTATTCGACGCCTGCGCGCGAGTCGGAGCACGCTGCGTGCTGGCCGGCGACGCCGACGTGCTCGCCGAATTGGCGCAGGACAGCGAGCTGGGTCGCGTCGCGTTTTCACCTGACAGCGAGTCGATCGCCTCGGCCGCGCCGCATCTGCGAGCTGCCTTTTTGCGCCTATGTCGTGCTGCACGGGTGAACCGCTACACGATCTGGGCACGCGGCGTCGACAGCCTGGCTGATCTCGTCATGTGTCACCGTGTGTCGGCGCACTGGGTTTCGGGCAGGACAATGGGAGGCTTCAGTACGGAGGTGCTGAGGCGCCCTTGCCTCCAGGACGCGCTCCTGAAGCTCGCACAGAAAGAGGCGATGCGCGGTCTCGATGATGCTGCACTTCTGGAGGCTGACGAGCGAACGGCGCTCGACTTGGCAACATCGGTGGCCTCCGACCCGGAGGTGACGGATCTAGCGGTGCTCGTGCGCGACGTCGCGTTGCCGTTGTCGTCCGCCAAGCGAGCGGCCACGAGCGCCGAACGTCTGCGCATGCGCGCCAGCACGATGATGGCGATCGCCGACTGCGAGCTGACGCGCATGTTGCGCGCAATCGCCGAGGGCGAGCCACCACGCAGCGAACGTTTCGATCGCTGCGAACAGAGCTACGAGGAGGCGAGCGCCCTGCTCGGTCGCGCGGACGAGCACGCAGCGGAGTCGCAGCGCGGGAGCGTCCTTGCGAGGGCGTCCCTCGAGCTTCGTAAACAGGTGCTGCGCGGAGCACTGGAGGCGCGGGCCCAGCGCTTGGCGCGGCCGCGCCGCTGGGCACTCTCGTTCTTGGTCAACGCGGCCTGAGCCTGCGCAATCGCGACCGTCTCAAGGCCGTCTGTACTGCACCACTGCGCCAGCGGACGAAGCCCCGCCCACGTTGTAGGTAGTCGCGCGCCGCTCGCCCTTTGCGATCAGCCGCTTGCTGTCGAGCAACAAGGCGAGCGGACCTTGCCATTGGTTGTCGGCGATCTTGAGCGCGTCCTTGATTTGCTCCGCCTTCGAGTTCGGGTGCGCCTTCACGTGCAGTGCGATCTGGTTCGCTTGCTCCGCGATCTGCTCGACGGTCCTTCGAGCCCGCCTGGTATCCCTCGCCCTGCCAATTGCGGATTGCTTGGGCTTCGGGCTGGGGCTTGCCGCTGTCTTGATCTTGCCGTCGGTGACCACGATGCGATTGATGCCCACTTTCGCGGCCGAGCTGCTCGCCCCCAGAACGGATTGAACGGCGTCGACTGCCACCACCCGAACCAGCGCCTCGAGGTCGGCGGTGAACTTGGTGACGAGGCTCTGAATTTCCGTTTGAAGGCGCATCGGCCGGCAACATGCCTGATCACGGCGGGCGAAGCCACCGTTTCAGGCATGCCGCAGATCAGTTGTCTGGCTGCTGTTCGACGAAATCGCCGATGTGATCCGAGAAGTCATTGTTGTCGATGGCGACCGTGTCCGACGCCCCAGCAAACTCGCCGACAATGAACGTGATGCCCTTCGGAATCGACGCGTCTTCATAGGCATCGATATCGCTCTCAGCGTTACCGTAAGCGGCAACGACGTCCCAGCCGAAGTCGGTCAACATGCGGTTCGTCCAGGCGCGCTTGTATTCTCGTGCCGAGTCGTCGAACACGAGCGAGTTTGCCGTGATCACGGCGCCGACAGGGAAGCCCTCTTTTTGTAGCCATTCCCGCGTCTCGGATCGAAACTCGTGGGGGCGCGCAGTGAGGTAGACGATGGGGTAGCCCTTGTCCGCCCAGGTGGTCATCAGCAGCGCCGCCGATTGATTCTGCAACGGCACATAGGAGCCGTCGTCGATCTGCTTGAAGAGCTCCTCGTCGCTCAGGGTCATCGTGCCGTCGATATCCGTGAGCACGAACTTGCTGCCAGTCGAAAGCAAGATGTCGAAATGCTCTTCGCAGCTGCCGTCGGCCTCGAGAATCGAATAGACCGGGTGCCCATACTCGGTGACCAGGGCCATGGCAGGCTCGAGGGTGTAGTCGCCCTCGGCGTTGGTCGTGGTCTTGCCCAGCGTCTCCCACTTCTCGGCTGCGGTGTCGTAGTACCAAAGGCTGACTGGCTCTTCTGCGAGGGGGATCGCGGTGAGCCCGCTGGACTGTCCCGTGCGGGCCTTTCTGCCCTGGAACACGATAGGACCCGCTGCGGCTGCCTCGGTGGTCGGGATGTAGGTGTTCGCGTTGACCGAGTCCGGGACCCCCAATGTGTCCGAAGCCTCATCCTTCTTGCGCGGGCTGCCTTCGGCCGTGAGTCGGTTGTTCTCGCTCGCGAAGCCGTCGCTTTCGATCACGAATGGCAGCTGACCAGGGTTCGGGCAGACCAGTACGGTGGCGTCCGAAACCGGGGTGCCCCCCGTACCACCACCGCCGTCCTCGCTCGTCTCACCGCCTCGGCAAGCGATCAGCAAAGCGACGGAACACAGCGCAGTCAGCCCAATCAATGCACGGGAGCGAACCATTACAACCTCCTCAGAGCCAAGCGAACTGCGTGTATACGAAAATCGTGTCGCCGATGAGGACATCGCCATTCGAGTCGGTCATCGGGCCTTCCAACAGATCCGTGAGTTGGTAGAGAAAGGACACCTTCGCGGCGTGCTTCGCGACGTAAACATTGGCGCCAAACTGCAAGAGTCGCGTCGTCGTGTTGTCGATGACGTAGTCCTCGGACTCGGTACCGTCCAACGTGTCGTTCAGATCCGTCTGCTCGAAGCGAGATACGATCTCGAACTTCGGAAACGGGATGGGTATCGGCAACACGTAGCCGATCTGCGCCGAGCCACCGTAGCGCTCATAAGCGGGGCTTCCCTCGGCCTCGTCGCGAAAGCCGTGCAGATACTCGCCGCGCACCGTGAGCCCCCGCCACCAGAAGCGAGCGTCACCCTCGATTCGCGTTTCTGGCGCACCCACGTCTGCGACACCGAGGTCGTTTCCAAGAGCGGCGTTGTGGGCTGCGCTGAAACCGACAGTGAATTGGGGCTCCGAGTCCTCCAGGTCGGGCTCGGAGTCCACCATGCGTCCGAGCGGCGAGATTGCGAGCCTGCCCGCGTACAGAAACTCGTCGTCCAAGTTGCGGCGTTGGCGAAAGCCACCCTCGCCATTGGCGATCATCGCGGCGACGTGAAACCACACTGGCCCGATCGGAAAGTCGCTGCGCAGCTTGACGCCGAGGTCGCGGTTGAAACCGAGCTTCACCAACGACGATTGCACTGGAAATTGAAGCTTCGATTCAGACTGCAGCTGCGCGAAGCTGAAAGGGACCTTCAGCTGGCCGACGTCGAGCGCAATCAAGTCTTTGTCCCAATAGAACGTGCCGTACACATCTCTGACCGCGAAGTTGCCATTGTTTACGTCGAAGTCGAAGCGCACACTCACTCCGAGCTTCTTGTAGATCTCGAGGTCGCCGCGCCCGATCAGTCGAGCATTGCCGAACTCGAAGCCATCGCTGTCGTCGGCGTTGAACTCGGTGTTCGTCACGTACCGAAAGCCAGGCTGCAAATAGGCCCCGAGCAGCAGCGAGTCTTGGCCGAGCCGCAGCGCGCGCAGAAAGTTCGGGATGCGCGGATCATCCGGGGTCTGCAAGAAAGCGTCGACCGGGAACTCAGGTGTCGGTGCGTCGGCCGCAACCGCAGTCGGAGGAAGAGGCGCGCCTGCGGGCGGTGGCGCGGGTGGCGTTGCGCTGGGCACGAGCGCCTGGGACCCAGGTGGCTCGTCACCGCGCGCCGATTGCTCGGAGCACATCGCAGCTGCAAACACGCCGAAGGCCGTCAGCACCTGTTTGCGAGACATCAGCACGAGGCTCTCGGTAGGCCAATTTGCAGCGAAGCGAAATGCGAGCGCGCTAGCGCGAGAGCTTGTTGCTCATTCGTCACCGATTCGTCACCTACGAGAAACCGCCGCGCGCGGACCCGACATGGGCTTCTGACCCTCGATCGTCACACGATTGTTACCGACACGACAATGAGTCGCTCGCTTGAGGTGGTTCCATCGGGCGGCTTGTTGCGCACTCATTCGATCTGGTTGGCCGCGGCGCTCTCTCTGTCGGCTGGCACGGCCTGGGCTCAAGACGAGCCGCCAGCCGACCCTGAGCCGGGCGCCGACGCGGTGCCCGCCGAGCCGGAGCCGAAGCCGGAGCCAGAGCCCAAGCCGAAGCCCGTGGTCAAAACGGAGGCCGACGCGAAGCCCGAAAAGAAGCAGCTCGCAGAGGAGGGCGCGCCCGGCCCGCCCATCGACAGCGAACGACCGCTCCGCAATTTGCTGAAGCTGACGGTCGGGCCGCTCTCGTTTCTGCCGGTCGTGCTGATTCAAGCGCAGGTGCTGCCGTATGTGGGCGACGACGCATTGGCGCAGCAGGGCGACGCGGCTGACAGCGAGGGCTTTCGCCTGCGGCGCGGACGTCTCGGCCTCGAGCTTCAGTTGCTCGATCAAGGGCGCTCGCGCGTGTCGGTCGAGCTCGGCAGCCGCGAAGACGGCGCTGCTCGCATTCACGATGCCTGGTTGGCCTATGTCGGCTTGCCGTTCTTCCAGGTATGGGGCGGCGCCATGACCGTCCCCTTCAGCCGATCCGCGATCGCCGGCTCCGGCGACCAGTCGCTGACTGAAAGGCCTCTGTCAGTGCGCGTGATGACGCCGGGACAGCAGGTCGGCGTGGTGGTGCGCGGTGAAGTAGCAGAGCGGGCGCTGATCTACGACGCCGGCGTGTTCAACGGTTTCTCACGGACCGACCAGTTCTTCGGCGGCTACGCCCAAAACTATGCGCCGTTCGGCAATCGCTTCGAGGGCTTGGCCTACGTCGCTCGACTCGCGACCGAACCCATCGGTGCACTGACCCCGACAATCGCCGACGAGACGCACCAAAAGCCCGCCTTCGGCGTGGGCGCCAACTACCACTACAGCGACGGTTCCGCGCGCGGCATTCACGCGGTCGGGGGCGACGCTTTGCTGCACGTCTACGGGTTTCATCTGCTCGCGGAAGCGCTCTTCATGGATGTGGTGCCCAAGTCGGACCCGGAGGAGCCTGCCAACGCCGTCGCAGAAATCGAGAGCCTCGGGATCGTGACCGAGGTTGGCTACAGCATCCTGAAAGACTTGCTCGGCGTGACGCTGCGCTTCGAATACATCGACTCCGCAATGGGAGCGGACGACGAGGGCGACAATTGGCTGCTCGGGAGCGGCCCGACCATGATGTTTTTCGACGGCATGGTTCGCGGCACGGCCGAGTTTCAGCACCGCGAAGAAATCAACGGCGTGTCGCTCTCCAATGACGGGCTCGTCTTTCAAGTACAGCTGGTCGCGCCATGAAGCTCGCCCTCGGCACAGCATCTCTCGCTGCATTCGGTGTCGCTGCGGCACTTGTCGGGGCGACGCCACTCGCGTGCAATCCTGGCCCAGCGGGCATGCTCAGCGCGCGGATCATCGAAGACCGCAGCGAGCTCATTGGTGGGCCTGTCGCCGCCGCAGATGTCGGCGACTATTTGCTGGAGAACGATCAGATCCGAGCGGCTATCCTCGGGTCTCGCTCGTCACCGGCGCCGGGCGTGTACGGGGGCAGCCTCGTCGATCTGGATCGGCGCCGAGCGCAGGGTGGCTACGAAGGCGGCCAGGGCCACGACCGCTTCAGCGAAGCGTTTCCGATTGCCAATCTCCTCGTGCCGAACCCGCGCAGCGCCGGCGTTCGCGTGCTGAAGGACGGAAGCGACGGTGTCGCGGCCGTCATTCGCGTCGAGGGAGAAGGTGCCTTTCTTTACGAGGCTCTGGCCGTGCTCCGCAATCAATCTGCGCTGCTCGAGACCATCTTTCCCGCGGTACGAACCAATCTTCGTTTCGTCACCGACTATTCGCTCGCGCCTGGAGATCGCTTCATCAAGGTTCGTACCGAGATCTACATCACCTCCAAAGACGGTCTCTCTTGCTCCGGTACTGGGTCTTGCTCGCTGGAATGCGAGTTCGGGTTTGCGCAGGACACGAATGGTTGCCTCACGTGCGCGTGCAGCGAGCTCTTGCCACTCGATATCTACGACGGGCCCAACAGCGTCTTCGGAGGCATTCTCGGTGACACGCCCACGGTAGACGACCCACCCGCCGTGAAGCGTGCCGGAATCGTGGCCGGTGATTTCGTCTTCTTCGGCAACCAGAACAACGTCTTCGCACCGGGCGTCGGCTTCGATGAGGACGAAGCCGTGCAAGGCGCAGCCAACGAGGAGCGCAACACTTTCACCACGCCACTGACGTACCCCTTCGTTGCCGCAGCCGGTCGAGACGTGAGCTATGGCTATCTATCGCTGCCTCCAGACGGACAGGAAAGCGCCGCGGTCAACGTGCCCATCTTCGCCAGCGCTGCGACCGCGTTCTTGGTCGGCGGCAAGCAGTGCGCATTCGACACCGCTGACGACGACGCTTGCGACGCCCATCGCGCCTTCGTCTACGAGCGGTACATCGTCGTCGGGGACGGCGACATTGCCAGCGTCACCGAAGAAATGGACCGGCTGCGCGGCGCATCGACCGGCACTGTCGAGGGCTTCGTCTCCTGGGCAGAGACCGGCGAGGCGGTGCCCAATGCGCAGATCATCGTTTTCGCCGACCCCGACCCGGACGAACAGTTCGAGAACATCGACCAAGTCGCAGCCGCGAACTCGAGCGCGCGCGGCGATGTCGGCGTGGTGAACGAGATCGACGCAGACCTAGGCGTGGACAAACAGGAAGACGGCGACTTTCGCGGCGCATTGACGCCTGGCAGCTACTTGCTCGTTGCCATGGACCCGTCGTATCAGACGTTCTCCGCACCCAAGCGGGTTCGAATCGAGGCTGGCGGCATGACAGAGGTGTCCTTCGCGTTGCCTCCGTTTGCGTTCGTCGACTATCGCGTCACCGACGCGAGCGGGCAGCTCATGCCAGGCAAACTGACGTTCGTCGCACTCGACAAGAGTGGCAATGAGCTGGGCGGCGATGGGCGACGGCGCGTTTACGTCGGCGAGGGCCGGCTGGCCAATGGCGCGCGGCTGCTCGAGCTCACCACCACAGGCGCTGGCCACATGCGCATCGAGCCTGGCAGCTACCGCGCTTACGTCTCTCGCGGCCCCGAGTTCGATGTTCACATCGAGGACGTCAACATCGAGGCCGGCCGCACCTTCACGTTGAACGCGAGCCTCGCACGCCAGGTCGACACCAAAGGTTGGATGTCGCTCGACATGCACCTTCACTCCGCCCCCAGCTTCGACAGCGGCATGGCGCTCGAGCGGCGCGTCGCCACAGTCGTCGCAGAGGGCGTAGAGGTCGGCGTCTCCACCGACCACGATGTCGCGACCGACTACGAGCCGGTGATTCGTCAGCTCGGCTTGCAGGCAGAGCTCAAGAGCTTCGTCTCCGCGGAGGTCACGACGCTCGAGTACGGGCACTTCATCGGCTTCCCGCTCGACTACGACAATCTCGATGTGCCGCGCCACGGCTCACCAGATTGGGCCTGCTTGAACGGCGGTGACATCATGGCGGCGATCCGCAAGAGCGGCGCTGACGGTCTGAATCCGTTCACTGTGGTCGCGCATCCGCGCGACGGCTTCTTCGGCTACATCGATCAGAGCGGCGTCGATACCTTCACCCTTCTCCGCAAGCTGGACACGCTCAATCAAGGCAACCCCGTGCTCAGCACTGTCAGCTGTGCGTTCGACGGGATGGAAGCGATGGGCGCAAAGCGACTCGATTTGCTGCGCACACCGACGGTGAGCGAGATGGTCGACTGGACCCGCTGCAAAGACCGCCTCGCCGCCGCGGAGAGCGAGTCCGAGCTCGTCGCGTCGTGCCCGGAGATGCCGGAGAAGACGCTGGAGGTGTGCGGCGAGAGTGAGAGCTACCCCAGCTGCAAGCGACGCAATCGTTCGCGTCTGGCCTACTACTTCACCAAACGCATGCTCGAGCGCACGCCAGCAGAGCAAGCGAAAGCATTCGACTTCGCCGGCGACGAAGCAGAGAGCCAGGCGCTGTGCGACCCGGCCTCCTTCATGTCCGACCCCGTGCCCGACGACGTGAAAGACGAGCCGTGCGCCTATCGGGCGGGCCAGATCGACGATTATTTCCGCTTCTTGGAGTTCGGCCTGACGCCGACTCAGATCGGCAGCAGCGACAGTCACGAGAGCTTGAAAGAGCCGGGCGTCCCGCGGACCTACTTCAAGTCGCCGACGGACAGCGCCATGGCCATCACGGCGAACGACGCGGTGGAGAGCTTGCGAGCCGGTCACGCGGTCGCGAGCTACGGGCCCTTTGTAAGCGCGACGATCGATGACAGGACGTTCGGTGAGACGGTTGATGCCAAGGCAGGGACCAGCAAAGATTTGCTGATCTCGGTGCAGACACCGAATTGGTTCGGCACCGACCGCGTTGAGGTCTACCTGAATGGTCACATCGTGCACGAGCTGATCAAGAACAACGATCCGACGGTGATCGAAGACTTTCGTGTGAGCGCACCGATCGACGTGCCTGATCGAGATTCGTGGGTCGTCATCGTGGCCCTCGGCCTGCGTGACAAGAATCGAATGGGGCCTGTCGTGTTCGATATTCCGTTCGGCGAGATCCAGCTGTCGCAGACTGCGAGCGGGGCTTTCGCCGACGTCCCGGTGGTGAACCAGATCTTGACCGGGACGCCCAGCGTACCCGATTGGTCACCCATTGTTCCGTACGCGATGACCAACCCGATCTACCTGGATGTGGACGGCAATGGTCACTACGATGCCCCCAACGGGCCGCCGCCATTCTGCTCTGCGCCCTGCGAGACTGACGACGAGTGTCCGTTCGGTCAGGTGTGTCTCGGGGTCTGCGGCATTGCCATCGACGGCGGCTGCGTGATCCCCCGGGCGATGCAGAACGAATAGCCCTCGGCCGCAAAATTCACGTTCTGGGGCCGGCGGATGAAACAGATTCGGCACCTGCCCTACGCCGGAAGGCCATCGAAGCGCGCTCTGATGTCGGCGTGAGCAACATAGGCAGATCCCGTCAGCTTCTCATCACCGCTACGCTGCTCGCCGCGCAGACGGGCTGCGACCGAGCGCAAGTCGCAGCGGAGACGAGCGTAAAGGACCCCGACACCGCGGCTACGCTGCGGCAGAGCCACATCACGCTCGCGCTCGTGATCGATCAATTTCCGCTGTGGGAAGCCATCGAACGAATTCCCGAGCTGCCCCCCGGCGGCGGCCTGTCGCGGCTGGCGAAAGAGGCAAACGCCACGGCGGAGCTCCGCTTTGGCTATGTGCAGACGTCGACCGCGATGGGACACAGCGCCCTGTTCACCGGCCTGACGCCGCACGCTTCGCACATCACTTCCAACGAAATCTTGCGTCAGAATGGGTCCGCAGCGGCGATCGTGTCCGACCCGGAGACCCGCCTGATCGGACCAGAAGGCGTGATCGAGCGAATCGGTGTGTCGCTGGCAGCGCTCGCTGCAGATCGAGAAACGATCGCAGACGCGCTCCGGCGCCAGCGACCCGAGGTGACCATCGCCTGTATTTCGATGAAAGATCGAGGCGCTGTCTTCGCGTGCGGTCGCAGCCCCGACGCGGTGCTGTGGTTCGACGTAGAGCGCGATGCCTTCGTGACGTCGACTGCATTTGCCGACAGCTTCCCTCCGATGCTCGCTTCCTTTGGCGAGCCTGGCATGGGCGCGAGCTATCGTCGGGTGCCGTGGCAGCCGAGCGACGAGAGCTGGTTGAAGGCGCATAGCCGCACTCCCGCGCCCGATCTCGGTCAGGGAGATTTTGAAGGGCTGGGCGCCGCATTTCCGCACGACTTCGCGAAGACCCGACACCCTGCGCGCGCGATGCTGGCGTCGCCGATGGCCGATGAGCTGCTCACGGATCTCGCGCTCACCGTGCTGGACAGTTTGGCCGATGACCGTGACGCGTTCGTCGCGATCTCGTTCAGCGCCCACGACTACGTCAGCCACGTCTTCGGCCCCGCTTCGCCGGAAGCGTGGGACGAGCTCTTGCGTCTCGACGAGCAGATCGGGCGCCTGTATGCGCGGCTCGACGAGCTGTACAGCCCGAGTGGCTACAGCATCGTCCTCTCGGGCGATCACGGAGGCCCCCCGGCGCCGGAGGGCCCGCGGGGTGAATGGTGCAATACCGAGGGGCTCGATCGATTCGAGCGACCTTGCCAGCCCGCGATCCGCCTCTTGGACGCTGATCTCACGAAGCGAGCGCGCGAAGTCGCCGCCGAAACGCTCGGCCATGGCGCCTGGATCCTGGGCACCAGTGAGCCTTTCGTGGTGTTCACCGAGGCCGCCAAGGCGCTGCCAACTGCGAGGCTCGACCGGCTCGTGACGGCGGAGATCGAGGCGTTGCGCAGGCTCAACGGCGTCGCCCAGGTGGTCGACACGCGTGGAACCGGGGCGCGCGAGTGTCCTGATGAGAGTGACGACTCGATGCCCGCGCTGGTGTGTCGTTCGCTCGCCGGTGACGCCCACGGCTCGCTGCTGGTCGTGCCCGCGCGCGGTGCCTTCTTCGACTCCGGATACGTCGAGGGGGATGGCTGCAATCACGGCACGCCCTACCTGTTCGATCGGACGGTGCCCCTCTTCGTACGAGCCCCGCTGTCACCGCGATCGACGACCCGCCACGAGCCACCGCTCGCCTTCGATGCTGCAAACAGGGTGGATCAGCGCGCCTACGCGCGCACGCTCGCCGCGTTCCTGGAGATCGAGCCGATCTCCAACGGCCTCGGAGCTGATCTCTCGGGGCGATGAGCGACGTCAGCGGGGCTTGAGGCCCCGCCGCCCCCACCCCTGAGGACGGCATTCAGTTGCGCACAACGGCCGCGCGGTAGGATCGAATCAAAGCGTCCGCTGCCCGCGCGACCTCCGCCTCGGTCGAGCCACGGCCAAGCGACAACCGCACTGAGCCGAGCGCGTCATCGGGTAGAACGCCCATCGCGAGTATCACTGCTGACGCTGAGTGCTCTCCCGCGTGGCACGCCGAGCCGGTGGAGGCCGCTACATCCGGCGCCCCGGCGAGCACGTCATTGCCGGTAACCCTGGGGAAGCGCAGATTGAGGGTATTGGGCAGCCGCAGCTCAGCGTGGCCATTGAGCGCGAGCCCGGGGATCGTCGCAGCGAGCCGCCTCCACAACATTTCCCGTAAGACACGTGTTCGAGCGAGCACCGCTGACAAGTCGCTGGCGATCGCTTCACAGGCCGCGCCGAGCCCGGCGATGGACGCCACATTTTCAGTCCCCGGTCGCAGCCCGCGCTCGTGGCTCGCGCCGAGCGTGAATGGGTCGAGGGCGGTGCCGCGTTTGACGTAGAGCGCGCCAACGCCCTTCGGCGCGTACAGCTTGTGTCCTGCGATCGAGAGCAGATCAACATCGAGCCAACGAACGGAAAGAGGCACTTTACCTACTGATTGCGCTGCATCCGTGTGGATGAGCGCGCCCACCGCGCGTGCCCGCTCGGCGAGCTCGGCCACGGGTTGCAGCACCCCCGTTTCGTTGTTGGAGTGCATGACCGTGACCAGCGCCGTCTTGTGGTCGATGGCCGCTGCTGCTTCGTCGACGCGCGCACGTCCGTCGCCATCGACGCCCACGCGAGTCAGCTCGCTGCCATGACGCTCGAGCCACGCGCAGGGCCGCTCGGTCGCCGGGTGCTCCACCACGGTCGTCACGATGCGCGGCCGACTTTCGAGTGCGGTGGCCACGCCGCGGATTGCCAGATTGTTCGCCTCGGTTCCTCCGGAAGTGAAGAGCAGCTCATCCGCGTCGCACCCAATCAGGGCAGCGACTTGCTCGCGAGCGTGAGCCACGGCTTTGCGCGCGCGTAGACCATAGACGTGCGCGCTGGAAGGGTTCCCGAAGTGCTCCCGGAGATACGGGAGCATCGCGTCGACAACCTCTGGGAGCAGCGGCGTCGTGGCATTGTGGTCCAAATAGACGGGGTCGAGCTCCGTCATGGCCGCAGCGCCCCTTTCGGCCGTCTTGCACCGATCATTCCGTAGCTCTTGAGCTTGCGATAGAGCGTTGCCGAGCCGATCTGTAGCGCTGCGGCAGTGCTGGTTTGATTGCCACCGTTTTGCTGTAGCGCCATGACGATGTACTCTTTCTCGATCTCCTCGAGCGGGCGCACGAAGCCGGCCATGGTCGGCAGAGCTTTGGCTTGGCGGACATCCTCGGGCAAGTCTTCGACCTCGACCCGGCTTCCGCGAGCGAGCGCAACCGCACGCTCCATCGTGTTCTCCAGCTCGCGCACGTTGCCCGGCCAAGCATGTCGAAGCAGGTAGTCCGCTGCATTGGGCGCGAGCGCCGAGATCTTGCGTTGCATCCGTAGCGCAGCCTCTGCCAAGAGCACGCGCGCGAGCGGTAAGATGTCGTCCCTCCGCTGGCGTAGCGGTGGGACCTGCAGCTCGACCACCTTCAGTCTGTAGTAGAGGTCCTGGCGAAAGTCGCCGCCGGCCACGCCTTGCGCGAGGTCGCGATTGGTCGCTGCGAGCACGCGCACGTTCACGCTTCGGCTCTTGTTCTCTCCGACCCGTCGCACTTCCCGTTCTTGCAGCGCCCGCAAGAGCTTCACTTGCATACCTGGCGACACCTCCCCGACCTCGTCGAGCAATAGCGTTCCATTGTTGGCCGCTTCGAACAAGCCGGGACGATCTTGGGTAGCGCCGGTGAACGCGCCACGCGCGTGCCCGAACAGCTCACTCTCCAGCAGCGATTCGGTAATGGCGCCGCAGTTTACGGCAATGAAGGGCCCCGCAGCGCGGGCCGACTCGTCGTGTACCAGGCGCGCAATGCGCTCCTTGCCCGAGCCGCTCTCCCCCGTGATCAGCACCGTCGAATCGACCTTCGCGACTCGCCTTGCCAGATCGAGCAACTGTCGCATGGCCGGGCTCTTGGCGACTATGCCTAGCGGCTCGTCGACGTCGCGCGCCACGCGGACGAGCGCGCGTCGCCTGGCGCGCAGCTTCTGCTCGACCGCCTTCAATGTCTCAGTAACTCGATGGAGCGAGACTTCGAGCGACTCTTTGAGTCGAGTAGCCTCGAAGAAGCGCAGCTCTTCCGCGCGACCGTCGCCCCACTCTGCACGCGTTCGGCCCAGCAGATGACAAGCGACGTCGCCTTTGCCCACACAGCGATCTTCGAGCACGTAGATCTCTTTGCCGTGACTGCGACTGATGTACCCGCTCAGCAGGCCGCAAATTGTCGCGCACACGGCTTCGTCCGAGCGACCGAAATGCAGTAGGTGCTGCTCCGCTTCGTATGAGGAGACAACCATCATGCCTTCGCTCGAGAGCGGCCCTCCGCTACCCGGCTCGACACGAAACAACCCTTCCAGCGCGTGAAGACGAGTGCCGGCGCGGCGCCACTCTTCTTCGCTGTCCCACTCGAATTGATCCTGCATCGCCTCCGCCATGCGCCAGCCATGCGCGAAGCCAAATTGCGTCAGCACCGTGCGCGCCGCCGTGAGACCGAAGGTCTCGGCCAGGTACTTGTGCAGAAACCCCATCGCCACTGCGTCGAGCAGCAGCGCTCGCTGCCCAGCGAAGCGAATGAGGCCGCCCGCGGGGTCGAGCTCGAGCAGCTCTTCATGATCGAGAGCCTCGGCTCGCATCCATCTCCTCCTTCGAATTGAAGGGATACCCATTCATTTTGATGGAGTCGACTCGTCGCCCGAAAAGTCACCGGCCGCAAGTGGCTGAATTGCCGCACCGAACTTAGTGGCTCGAAACGTGCTGAGGGCGGTTCGGAACAGCTCGCAGGTACCCTCATGAAAATCCGTCCGCTCTACGATCGCATCCTCGCCAAGCGAGTGCCCCAGGAAGAGAAAACCTCCGGCGGCTTGTTCATCCCCGACACAGCCAAAGAGAAGCCGCTGGAAGCGCTCGTCATCGCCGTGGGAAGCGGAAAAATTCTCGAGAACGGGAAGACCCTCGCCCCTTCCGTCAAGACCGGCGACACGGTGCTCATCGGAAAGTACACGGGCTCCGAAGTGAAGCTCGATGGCGCCGACCACATCATTCTGCGCGAGGACGACGTCCTTGCCGTCATCGAGAAGTAGAGAGCGAACATGGCTGCCAAAAAGATTCTCTTCAACGACGATGCGCGCGATCAAATCGCGCATGGCCTGAACACCCTCGCCAATGCAGTGAAGGTGACGCTGGGCCCGCGCGGCCGCAACGTGCTCCTCGAAAAGTCGTGGGGTGCGCCCACCATTACGAAAGACGGCGTCACGGTCGCCAAAGAGATCGAGCTGGACAACCACTTCGCCAACATGGGCGCACAAATGGTGAAAGAGGTCGCTTCCAAGACGTCGGACATCGCCGGGGACGGCACCACCACAGCCACCGTGCTTGCCCAAGCAATCTACAGCGAAGGCGCGAAGCTGGTCAGCGCGGGCGTCAACCCGATGGAGATCAAGCGCGGTATCGAGGCCGCAGTCGAGACGGTCGTCGCTGAGCTAAAACGCCAGTCGAAGCCCACCAGCGGGAAGCAAGAGATTGCGCAGGTCGGCATAATCAGCGCCAATGGCGACAAGCCGATCGGCAATTTGATAGCCGAGGCGATGGAGAAGGTCGGCAAAGAAGGAGTCATCACCATCGAAGAAGCGAAGTCGATGGAGACGACCCTCGAGGTCGTGGAAGGCATGCAGTTCGATCGCGGCTACCTCTCGCCCTATTTCGTGACGGATCCGGAGCGCATGGAGGTCATCCTGAGCGACCCGTACATCCTGATTCACGAGAGCCGCGTGTCGAACATGCAAGAGCTCTTACCGCTGCTGGAGCTGATCGCCAAGAGCGGAAAGCCGCTGCTGGTAATCGCGGAGGACATCGCCGGCGAGGCGTTGGCCACCTTGGTAGTCAACAAGCTGCGCGGGACGCTCCCCGTTTGCGCGGTGAAAGCACCTGGGTTTGGTGATCGCCGAAAGGAAATGCTGCAAGACATCGCAGTGCTGACAGGCGGCAAGGCGATCTCGGCAGATCTCGGTCTGAAGCTCGAGAACCTGACCCTCGCAGATCTCGGTCGCGCCAAAACGATCACGATCGACAAGGATCACACCACGCTGATCGAAGGAGCTGGTTCGAAGGACGACATCCAAGCTCGCGTGAAGCAGCTTCGTGCACAGGTCGAAGACACGACCTCGGACTACGACCGCGAAAAGCTGCAAGAGCGCCTAGCGAAGCTCGCCGGGGGAGTTGCCGTCCTCAAAATCGGCGCAGCGACCGAGACGGAGATGAAGGAGAAAAAGGCGCGCGTCGAGGACGCACTGCACGCCACGCGCGCAGCAGTCGAAGAAGGCATCGTGCCCGGTGGTGGCGTGGCGTTGCTACGCACACTGCCCGCCCTCATGAAGCTCAAGCTCAATGAGGACCAGCAATTCGGCGTGAATATCGTTCGCCGCGCGCTAGAGGAGCCGCTTCGGCAAATGGCAAAAAATGCCGGTGTAGAAGGGGCCGTCGTGGTGAGCACCGTGCGCGACGGCAAAGACGCCTGGGGTTACAACGTCGCCACAGGCGTATACGAGGACCTCGTGGTCGCAGGCGTTATCGACCCCACCAAAGTGGTCCGCGTTGCGCTGCAGAATGCGGCCTCGGTTGCATCGTTGATGCTGACGACCGAAGCGCTGATCGCTACTCGAGCGGAAGACGAGAAGTCGGGCGGGATGCACGACGGCATGTCGTGATCACGCTGCGACGGGCGAACCAACGCCATCACGACAGGCGCCGCAAGCAAGGGGTGTGGTTCACGTTCTACCCACAAGATCGCAGCGACGCCCTCGCGGACGGGTTCGGCAGCCTCGAGCTTCTCAACGAAGATCGGCTGCCGCCCGGCGCGACAGTCGCGCATCACGCGCACCGCGACGCCGAGATAGTCACCTACGTTCGTGAGGGGGCGCTCTCGCACGAGGATTCGCACGGTCGATCCGGCATCATTCAGGCGGGTGAGTTTCACCGCATGACCACTCGCGAGAGCGTTCGTCACAGTGAGACGAACGCTTCACGCAGCAATTGGGCGCATGTCTTCCAGATCGGCCTCCGGCCGCGCGAGGTAGAGCTCGAGCTCGGTCACGAGCAGAAGCGCTTCAGCGCAGCCGAGCGCCGCGGGGCTCTGTGCTTGGTCGGCTCGCCAGACGCGCGTCGTGGGTCGTTGCGCCTGCATCAGGATGCACTCATGTTTTCGTCGATCCTCGACCGGGGGCACCACCTGATTCACGAGCTGTTGCCTCGGCGAAGCGCCTGGCTCCACGTCATCGTGGGCGAAATCGCATTTGCCGATCTCGTTCTCTGCGCAGGCGATGGGGCTGGTATCGCCGAAGAGCGCGCGGTTTCGATCACTGCCCGACAAGAAACCGAAATCCTACTTCTCGATCTGGGCGCGCACGCGTCCCGTCTTCACAACGAAGGTATCCAATGAACAAAGAAGAGTCTCCCAGCCTCGATCCCGCTCGTTCACGGCTACGTGCAACTGTCACGTCCGTGGGGTCTTTGATCGCCGCCCTGCCAAAGCAGGCTGACGACGCCAGCAACACATTGGCGAGCTCGTGGGCCGACTTGGTCGAACAGCTCGCGCTCGGGCCGGAGCCCGAGCTCCGCGAGTGCCCCAATTGCAAGAAGTTCGGCATGCGGGCTGCCTCCCTCTGCAGCCACTGCTGGACGAAGCTCACGCCACACGGCAAAGAGTGAAAGACACACGCGAGATGCCCGTCAGAAGCTCTGATCCCCCTGGTCGACCGCCGGTCGACGCCGAAATGCCGATCGCATTCGTCGGCAGCTATGTGCCACGACGGTGCGGAATAGCGACTTTCACCCGGGACCTGGCGCAGGCGACCGCCTCCGCCAGCGATTCGGTCGCGCCGCTGATCATCGCGATGACCGATTCGGGCGGTGAGTACGAATACCCCGCAGACGTAAAATACGAGATCCGCCAGGGGGTAAAGGGGGACTACGCCCGAGCGGCTGAATTTTTGAACTACTCGAATGCCCGGTTGGTCTCGATCCAACACGAGTTCGGTATCTTCGGTGGTGACGACGGCGCCTACATCCTCGAGTTCTTGGCAGCATTGCGAGTCCCGGCCATCACCACACTGCATACGGTGCTGCGCCAGCCGTCGGATTCACAAAAAGCCATCGTGCGTCAGCTCGCGAGTCGCTGCGCCGGCGTCGTCGTCATGAGCCAAATCGCGCTCGACCTGCTCTCCAGCGCGCACGGCGTGAAAGGACAGAAGGTACGCATCATTCCCCACGGAATTCCCGTGATGCAGGTGCGTGATCAAGAGAAGCTGAAGAAAAAATTCGGAGTCGCCGGGAAGCGAATGATGCTGACCTTCGGCTTGCTCGGTCCGAGCAAGGGCATCGAAACCGTGATTCGCGCGCTGCCGCAGGTCGTCGCGGCATTTCCGGACGTCGTCTACTTCGTCGTGGGGGCGACTCACCCGGAGATCGTACGGCGACACGGCGAGGCCTATCGGATGAGCCTCGAACAAGAGGCGGAGCGGCTCGGCGTCCGCGACCATTTGGTGTTTCGGGATCAGTTCATCAGCGCCGACGAGCTCGCCAGCTATCTGCAAGCGGCGGATATTTTCGTGAGCCCCTACCTGAACGAGGCGCAGGTCACCAGCGGTGCCCTCTCTTATGCGATGGGTGCCGGGGCCGCCGTGGTCTCTACGCCCTATTGGCACGCGCAGGAGCTATTGGCGGAGGGGCGCGGTCGGCTGTTTCCTTTCCAGGACAGCGGCGCGCTCGCGCGCGAGCTCCAAAGCCTCTTCGGCTCGCGCAGCGAGCTCGATCGAATGCGAGCCAATGCGTTCGAGTTCACTCGTTCGATGGTCTGGCCGCAGATCGGCAAAGCGTACTTCGATCTCGGAATGAAGCTGATCGCGGAGGTGCCGCCACAGCCCTTGCCCTACGCCTCACCACGCGTCAGCAGCCTGCCCGACTTGCGACTGGCTCATCTACTGCGCATGACCGACGACACAGGCATGATTCAGCACGCGACCTACAGCGTCCCGGCCAGGCTCACGGGCTATTGCGTCGACGACAATGCGCGCGCCCTGATTGTCGCATTGCAAGCCGATCGCGGCCAGCCTTCGCCGGAGACGAGCCGGCTGGTGACGACCTACCTGAGCTATCTCTTGTGCTCGCAGGACGAGCGCGGCAGCTTCAAGAACTTCATGCGTTACGACCGCACTTTCGAACCGGGCCCGGCCTCCGAAGATTGTATCGGCCGCGCAGTCTGGGCGCTGGGAAGCACGATTCAGCTCGCTGGAGATGACGGCAGCCGGTTGCTCGCGAAAGAGATGCTCGAGCGCGCACTACCGAGCACTACGGAGCTTGGCCCGCGCGGGACTGCATTGGTGATTCTGGGGCTGGTGAACGTCTTGGTGGCGGAGCCGGACGCACAGGGCATACGGCTCCGCCTCACCGCCCTCGTGGAGAAATTGGTGGAGACTTATCAACGCGAAAGAACGGATGATTGGCGCTGGTTCGAGCCAACGCTCACCTACGACAACGCAATGCTGCCGTTGGCGCTGTTTGCCGCCTATCGTTCGACCGGCGAACGAACGAGCCTACGTGTCGCTCGCGAGGCGCTCGAGTTCTTGGAGACGAGCTGCTTTCGTGACGGCTCGCTGCGCCTGGTGGGCAGCAACGGCTGGCACTCGCGTGGCGGCGAAAGAGCGCACACGGATGAGCAACCCATCGACGCGCTCGCCTTCGTTCTCGCATTTCGTGGCGCCTACCTGGCTACGGGCGATCACCACTATCTCGAGCGCATGCGGCAGTCGTTCGCGTGGTTCTTGGGCAACAATCGCCTCGGGCTACCGCTCTACGACTTTGCGACGGCAGGCTGTCGAGACGGGCTGGGCGCGGAGCTCGTCAACCAAAATCAAGGCGCAGAGAGCACCGTCTCCTTCTTGATGGCGCTGCTCGGCATGCTCGAGCTCGTCGGCGAGGGGCTCGAATACGCAGAGGCTCACGAGACCCAGGAGACCGGCAACTGAATGTCCACCCTCACTGTTAGGCGGTCACCCACGCGCCTCTTGCCCGATTCCCATCGCGTACTTGCCAAGCCCTTCTTGCTTGGTGAAGAGGTGCTGACCCCGGGGCCATCACGAGCGGACCTTCTGCTCGCGCGCATCTTGGCCATCCCGGAGGTCGACGTCGACGCGTTGGTGGCGGACATTCTCGCGCGCTACGCAGGGCGTCATCGCGACTTTCCTGGGATCATCCGGCGGCACTTCGAAGCGGTTCCGCAGAGCGCCGCCGCGCGCGCTCAACTATCGGCTTCGAGAAAGCAGCTGATTGGCGCCTACTTCACGCACGAATATTCGGTCGAAGCAGCGGCCCTGTTCAACCCTTCCATCGTGTTCTTTCCCGCCGGCGAAATGCTACCCAATGGCCAGCGCCGCTTCGTCATGAGTCTTCGCGCGGTCGGCGAAGGCCACATTTCGTCGATCGAGTTCAGGACCGGTACGGTCAACAACGCCGGCGAGCTCAGCTTCGACCCGCCTGGGCACCTGCTGGTGGCGGGCGAGCGCACTGCTCCGCGCCATTACCATAAGCGATTGTTCAAGGCCAAGCTGGACGAGCTACGAGCTTGGAATGGCATTGCAGCCGCCGTTCTCGATCCACTGGCCGACAAGTTCAGCGCGGAGAGTTTGGAGGGGTCGCTGCTGGCGCTGGAGCAGCATGGCCCGCCCAAGGCCATCTGGTTCGAGACGGCGCGCATCATTCGCGTGCTAGCGGCATCCAACTACGTGGTGACGTTCCCCGGCGACTCTGCGCTGTCTGAGCGGGTGCTGTTTCCAGCTGGGCCGAACGAGACGCACGGGATGGAGGATGCCCGCTTCGTTCGTTTCATCGACGAAGGCGTGTCCAAATACTACGCGACCTACACCGCTTACGATGGCTTTCAGATCGTTCCACAACTGATCGAAACGGACGATTTCGTCAGCTTCACCATTCAAACGCTGAATGGTGAAGCTGCGCAGAACAAGGGAATGGCGCTGTTTCCTCGTAAAGTCGGCGGCCGATTCGTGATGCTCTCGCGCAAAGACCGCGAGAATCTCCACCTGTCCACTTCTGACAACGTTCATTTTTGGAACGACGTAGAGGAGCTGTATAGGCCGTCCCAGCCTTGGGAGCTCTTGCAGGTCGGCAACTGCGGCTCGCCGATCGAAACCACGGCTGGCTGGCTGGTGCTCACACATGGCGTGGGGCCCCTGCGGCAATATGCCATCGGTGCCTTGCTCCTCGATCTGGAAGACCCACGCCGGGTGATCGGATGTTTGCGGGACCCGCTGCTCGTTCCGGACGCGAGCGAGCGTGAGGGCTACGTGCCCAACGTCCTCTACACTTGCGGCGGTCTCATTAGCGGCGACCGGCTGGTGCTTCCCTACGGCTTCTCCGATGCCGGCATCGGCGTGGCGTCGGTGTCACTGACCGAGCTGCTGGCAGAGCTCATCGCGTCTGCCAAAGAATTGAGGCGCTGATGGCCCGCTCAACAATAATTTGGTCACGAGACCGTCGAAACCGAAGCGAGACGGGCGCCTGAGGAGCGAGCACTGGAAGCCTACTCTTTTAGGCTGAGGAGCACAGCGACGAGGCCGCCCGTCGCAGCGAGAGGATCGACGGGCGTGGGGCAAGTTTATTGCTGAGCGGGCCCGAAGTCAGCCGAACACCGCGTCGAGCAAGAACATCGACACAGCTGAGATGAGTGCGGCCGCAGCGGTGTAAGCTGCGAAGTGCCCTCGTGACCGCGCGCGTAACCAGGCGGCTCGGCCTCTTCGATGTCCTCGCGATCGGCGTCAACGCCATCGTCGGGTCCGGTGTATTTTCGGTCCCGGACGACATGCAGCGAGCGATGGGTGGCTTCTCGCCGCTCGGCTTCTTGCTGTGCGCGATGGTGTTGGTGCCTGTCGCCCTTTGTTTCGCCGAGCTCGCCAGTCGGCACGAGCAAACCGGCGGACCGTACCTCTATGCCACAGAAGCGTTCGGCCCCAGGGTCGGCTTTTTGGTGGGTTGGTCGTGCTACGTGAACGCGTTTCTCAGCTTCGCTGCGAACGTCACCCAGCTCGTGTCGCTCGGCGGGCTCGACGAACATGTTTTGTATCGGCCGGTAGTGGTGGCGATCGTGCTGGCGCTCGGAGCCATCAACTACGTGGGTGTGCGGCCCGGCGCGAACCTCATCCACGTCATGACAGTCGGCAAGCTGCTGGCGATCTTGCTGTTCGTCGGCGCTGCGTTGATGCAGTTCGACAGCTCGCGCCTGGGTGGCGCGCTGCCTCTCGGCGCAACGGGTGTGGCAAATGGCGTCTACTTGGCGCTGTTTCCGCTGCAAGGCTTCGAGGTGGTGTCGGTACCTGCCGGAGAAACCAAGAATCCGCAGCGCAACGTACCGATCGCCACGGTGGGCGCGTTGCTCTTCGCAGCGGTGCTCTTCGTGGTCGTGCAAGCGTGTTTGGTCGGTTCGTATTCGGCAATCGCGGCCGAATCGAACACGCCGCTGGTCGACGCTGCGCGCGCGCTGGGCCCTACGCTCGGCGCCTTGGTGCTGGTCGGCAGCATCGTCAGCGTCGGCGGTTTCTCCGCGGGCAGCGCGCTCGGCTCACCTCGTTATGCGCAGGCCCTCGCGCAAGGTGGCGACTTGCCTGCGGGGCTCGGCAAGATGCACGACCGTTTCGGCACGCCTTACATCGCCATCACGGTCACCACGCTGTTCACGGCCGCGCTCGGGGCAGCGTTCAGCTATCGGCAGTTGGTCGGCTTCTCCAACGCGACCATCGTATTTCAGTACGCGGTCACGTGCATCGCGGTGCCCGTCTTGCGAAGAAAATCGGGGCGCGGCGCGGCGCAAACTCAGGGTTTTCGCGTGCCTTGGGGGCCTGTGCTGCCCTTCATCGGTGCCGCCGGCTCGCTGGCGCTGCTCACTGGTTCTTCATCCGAAGAGCTCTGGTGGGCGCTGGGTGGCATCTCGATCGGCGTGGTCATCACGGTGCTGACCAAGCGCTTCGCGGTCGCGCGCTGACTTTCCGCTCAGAAGGAAAGGTTTGTGGCCTCAGCAAGCCTGTGAGATCCCCTCACGAGCGCCGTGGATCTCGTCTACTTCGCCCTGTTTTGCTCGGTGCTCATCTTCGTGCACGAGCTCGGGCATTTCGTATGGGCAAAGATCTTCGGCGTGAAGGTGCTCACCTTCTCGATCGGGTTCGGCCCCAAGATCCTGCGCATTCGCGGTCGCGAAACCGAATACTGCATCGGTCTTTTGCCGCTCGGCGGTTTCGTGCAAATGCTCGAAGAGACGCGGCAAGACTCGGTGCTGCCGGAAGATCGCTCGCGCACCTTCGAGGCCCAGCCGATCTACAAGCGGGCCATCATCGTGCTGGCCGGCCCTGCGATGAACCTGCTGTTTCCGGTGCTGCTCTACTTCGGCGTGATGGTCGGCGAGGGCCCGGAGGCCCCGGCGATGATCGGCTTCGTTGCGCCAGGTCACCCCGCCGACGGCAAGCTGTTGCCTGGTGATCGCGTGCTCGCGGTCGACGGCGAGCCTGTTTACACGTTCCGAGAGCTCACCCGCAAGATCGAAAAGAACCCGAATAAAGAGCTCACTTTCAGCGTGTTCCGCGGCCTCGAGCGGCTCGATGTTTCAATCACGCCGCACGCCCAGTTGGTCGAGAAGCCGCTCGAGATCGTCGATGTCGTCGGTGAGATCGGGATTGGCGCGAGCCAGCCTGCGGCAGTCGTCGGAGTCGTCGGCACCGACTCACCGGCGTTCCGCGCTGGGTTGCGTACCTTCGATGTCGTGATCGGGGTGCGCGGTCGCCCAGTGGGCAAGTACTCGGATCTGGAAGCCGCTCTCTCGGAGAATCGCGGCGAGACGGTGCCTGTCGCGTTTCTGCGACCCGTGCGCGTCGAAAACGCGCTGGGTTCGCTCGCCGACTTGGCCGTATACGAGTCCGGCGTCGCAGCGCTCACGCCCGATGTCGGCACGGCGCCAGTCTCTCAGCGCACTGGGCTCGAGTCGGCAGACTTGTACGTGTTCGACGTGCCGGAGGGTTCGGCCGAATACAAAGCCGAGCTTCGACCCGGTGATCGGATCCTCAGCGTCGACAACGTCGAAGTGCCTTCCTGGGTCACCTTCAAAGAGCGCCTGTACGCCGCCCCCGACCAATCCCATACGATCGCATTCGATCGGCAAGGCACCAAGAAGAGCGGCGTCATCCAATTGCGTCGCGAGCTCTACATCGACGAATACGGCAGAGAGCGACCCCGCTTCGAGCTGCGCGCCAAGAATTGGGCTCCGGTAGTGCCAGAGGCTCTAACCGAAAGCCCACATGCCGTGCGCAACGCTTTCGTTCGCGCTGTCGAGGAGACCTACGACGTCACGCGCTTCATCGTCATCGGAGTCGTCCGCATCGCAGAGAGCAAGGTGAGCCTGTCCACCTTGGGGGGACCTATCACCGTGTATGACGTCGTGCGCGAAGAGAGCGAGAAGGGCGTCGGCTATCTCATTTGGGCGATGGCCGTCATCTCGATCAACCTCGGTCTGCTCAACTTGCTACCGATTCCGGTGCTCGACGGCGGGCACCTGTTGTTTTTCTTGTTCGAGGGTGTGCTGAGGCGACCGCTGCCGCTGCGCGTGCGCGAGATCGCGAGCCTTCTCGGCATGCTCGTGCTCATTTTCATGATGGGCATCGCCTTCAAGAACGACATCGAGCGCCGCTGGGACGTGATTCAGGGCCAAGTGAAGGAGCTGACCGATTGAGTGACAGCATCGGGATTGCACGCGTGCGCGCGGCGAAGGTCCTCGAGCGTGTGTGGGTCGATTCGGCTTTTGCTGCTGCCGCGCTCGACACCGAGCTGGCAGAGCTCGACACGCGCGACGCAGGTCTCGCGACCGAGCTCGTGTACGGCGTCCTGCGCACGCAAGCATTTCTGGAGAGCGAGTTGTCTGCCTTCGCCAAGAGCGGCCGCTTGTTCGACGACCCGGCTGCGCTCGCACATGTGTTGATGGGCGCCTACACGATCGCATTTCTGGATCGCATCCCCGTGTTTGCTGCCGTCTCCGAAGCTGTCGCCGGCGTGACCGCGGCGATCGGCAAACAGCCTGGTGGCTTCAGCAACGCCATCCTTCGCGCGTACGCCAAGAAGCTCGAGACCGAAGCGCGACCGACGCTCGAGAAAGCAGCGCTGGAGAGCGCCCCCGGCTGGCTGCGCGGCGCGCTGCGGCGTTCTCTCGGCCGCAAAGGTGCCGAGCTCTTTCTCGGTGCCGGGCCCATTCCGCCTCCGCTCGGCATCGCAGTGGGCGACGCGCAAAAGCGCGACGAGTGGATCGAGAAGCTGCGCAGCGCTTCGGAGGGGGCTGTGTTCGAGCCGAGCGCACTGTCCGCACACGGCATCATCGCCCGCGGTGCCGGGTCACCCCAGCGCCTCCCTGGCTTCGAGCGCGAGTGGATCGTGCAAGAAGAGGGCGCGCAAGTCATCGCGCTCGCGTGCGACATCGGCGCGGGCAGCGCCGTGCTCGACGCATGTGGTGGCCGCGGCAACAAAGCCTGGCTGCTCTCGCAGCTCGTCGGTGACAGCGGCTCGGTCATCGTCGCTGACAAGTTCCCAGACAAGATCGAACGCTGGCTCGCACGCGCCCCGTTCCCGGCTCGCACCTCCGGCGTCGCGGTCGACTGGTCGGTCGGTCTCGGTGGTCTCGAACCGAACCGCGACGTCGTGCTGATCGACGCGCCGTGCTCGGGCATCGGCACGCTGCGACGTCGCCCTGAGATCGCACGTTTCCGCGACGCAGAAAACCTCGCAGCGCTCAGCGCAGAACAGATCGCCATCACAAAGAGCGCCGCGCGATTGGCGAAGCCGGGCGGTCGCTTGATCTACGCCGTCTGCAGCGTGCTCACCGAAGAGTGCGAAGCCGTGGTCGCGGCCCTCACCAGCGACACCCTCGTCCCCGAGCCGTTCAAACAGCCGTGGGTGAGCGCGCTGACAGACACCCCCGGCCCGACGTCATTCCGCCTCTTGCCTCAACGGCACGGCACCGATGGCTACTTCGTGGCGCAGTTCCGAGTGCACTGACGGGAGAGCGAGAGGGATATTTACCGCCAAGGCGCAAAGGGGAGACGCAGAGGACGCAGAGATTTTTTGTTTGCCAACTGCGCAACCTGCGCTGCGGGCAGCGATGCCACTGCTCCAGCGTTCGCCCTGCCGTGCCACGCGTTCACCGAACCTCAAATCTCCCTTCGCGCCCTCTGGTCTTCCCCCTGCACCCTCTGCGGTAAATATCTGTCTCTCGATCTCAATTTTCAGGAGGCGAGACTGCTTGATTCACCTCTTCGAGGATGCGATCGGCTTCTTCTTGGCCGATGCCGAGGCTGGCGATCAGGTCCAGGTCGAACTCGAACTCCTGATCGGCTGCATCCATGTCGCTGAGGGCCATCAGGCAGGCGACGCGATAGGCCGTGAGCTTCGCGTCGTTGTCCTTGCCGAGTAGCTGCACCGCTGCTTCGAGGCGAACTTGAATCGATTCGCGATCGAAGTCGCCGGAGAATTTCTCGAGCCATTTGCGGAGCGCTGCGTTGTCGAGGCGCGCCTCGCCGCCGACGGTACCGAATATCGCCGCGGCGATCACGCTGAACGCGTCGATTTCTTCGTCGCGCAGCTCTTCGTCGACAGCCATCGTGAGGTAGGCAATCTCGAGGATCGCTTCGGCGATCGGCCGCGGAAACGGTCCGACACCGGTGAGCGCTTTTTCGACAGCGAGACGGAATGTACTCATGGGTGGGCGGCATGTTACCCGGCCTCGCGGCCTTGCGCACCCGCACTTCGGGGCCTACTACACAACGCAGATCGATGCGGATCCACGACGTCAAGCTGGCGCTCGCTCGAACGCTGCCGGCGCTGGCAGATCCGGTATCGGAGCGATCAGCCGCGGTCGCCGCGATATTTCGCGACAGCGAGAGCCACGGGCTGGAGGTGCTCTTCATCCAGCGGGCAGAGCGCGAGGGCGACCCTTGGTCCGGGCACATGGCCTTTCCCGGTGGTCGCCGCGAGCTCTCCGACGTCGATTTGCTCGCGACTGCGGTGCGCGAGACCTCGGAAGAGATCGGCATCGATTTGATCCGCTGCGCGGAGCTCGTCGGCGTGCTCGACGACCAAGACGCGACTGGCCGATCCACCACCAAAGCGCTGCCGACCCGTCCGTTCGTGTTCGAGCTGACCGGCGCGCCCCAGCTGGCGCCCAACGTCGAGGTTCACGAGATCGTGTGGACGCCGGTGTTGCCGCTGATTCGAGGTGAACAGCAGACGACGATGAACATCACGTACAAAGGGCAGCCATACGCCCTTCCGGGGTGGGATCTCGGCGGCCGCGTCGTGTGGGGGCTAACCTACAGAATGCTCAGCACCCTGTTCGCGAAGGTCGCAATCGGTCGGTGACGATTCGACCATGAACAAGCAGCATCGAGGGTGGCGTGGCGCCGAGCGGACATTTCCTGTTGCGGCTGCGTCTTTTGTCGCTGGGTGTAGCTCGTACCAACGCACTCGGTTGCGGCAGCTGGCGGAGCATCCGCTCGACGTCGCAGGGTCTCGCTATTTCTGGGTCGTGATGGCCTTGTCGGCGTTGGTCCTCGTCGTCGGAACCGCACTCTTCCTGAAGAGGCGAAAATGACTGCCGCTGCCCCTTACTTCTCGGTGAGTAGCTCGAGCCGCGCGACCCGCGCGCAGCGCTCCGAAATCGAGCGCATCAGGCGCAGCCGATTGTTGCGCACATCCATGTCGTCGCTCATCACCAGTATGTCTTCGAAGTATTTGCTCATCACTGGGGCAATGCTGGCGACCTCGCGCAATAGTGCGGCATAGTCGTCGGTCTTTTCGATCTCGCTCGAGCGCGCGGCGAGGCGCGCATACGCCTCGAACAGCGCAGCCTCACTGGCATGCACCTCGCCGCTGGGCGGCAATGGTTCGCCCTCGGGGGCTTTGCTGGCGATGTTGTTCGCGCGCTTGAACACCTCGCCGACCTGTGCGCGCGTCTCGGCATCGAGACCGGCGAGCGCAGCTGCGCGGCGGCGCACGTCGATCGGTTTCGCGTGGCCCACAGCGAGGCAGGCGCGCACCACGTCGGCGGGGAAACGCGAGCCTCTGCCAGCGTCGCTGGAGCCGTCGTCGACCAAGAGGCCACGCAGCCGTTCGCCGGCAAAGTCACCCAGCTTGGTCTGCAAATCAGCGAGCGGCACCTCGAGCACCCCGGCGGCATAGCCACTGTGCGCAATTTGCACGAGGTCCGGGAGCGCGATATCGAAGCTGTGATCGAGCATCGTACGAAGGACACCCAACATTGCGCGACGCAATCCGAAAGGGTCGGCGGTGCCTGTCGGCGAGAGCCCGATACCGAAGCAGCCGACGATCGTGTCGATGCGATCTGCCATTGCGACGAGCGCGGCCGGGACACCCTTTGCGGTACTGTCGGAGGCGCCCTTTGGCCGATAGTGTTCCGCTATTACCTCGGCTACGGCGCGTGAGCGCCCTTGCGCCAGGGCGTACGAAGCGCCCATATCGCCCTGCAGCTCTGGGAACTCACCGACCATCAGCGACACCAAATCACACTTGGCGAGGTTTGCGCCCTCACGCGCGACCTCCGTGATCGTGTCCGGCAAACCGAGCCGCTCGCCAATCGCCGCGCCCGCTCGCTCGATGCGCTCTGCCTTTGCCAGCACAGTGCCGAGCCGCTTCTGAAACACCACGCCAGCGAGCTTGTCGCGTCGACCAGCCAGAGGGATCTTCAGATCTTCACTGTAGAAAAACTGCGCATCGGCGAGGCGCGCTCGCATCACGCGATCATTGCCCTTCTTGATCAGCGCCGGCTCGAGCGCCGTATTCACCACCGTGAGATAGCGCGGCATCAGCTTTCCGTCGGCGCTGCGCAGCCCGAAGTACCGCTGGTGACCTTTGGCGACCTCGAGGATCACGCGCTCGGGCAGCGACAAAAACGTCTCCTCGAATGAGCCCACCACGACGTAGGGCTCTTCGACCAAAGAAGAATTTTCACCCATCAAGAACTCGTCTTCGATGAGCGTGCCTTCTGCTTCTTTGCACGCCTTCGCCAGCGCATCGACGAGCGCCGCGCGGCGCTCTTGTGGGTCGACCAGCACATGCGCTTTTCGCAAGATGTCGACGTAGGCAGCCGGCGAGTCGATTTTTACTTCCGCGGGGGCCAGGAAGCGATGCCCGAGCGTGCTGCGCCCGCTCGTCTTGGACGCGATGGTCAGCGGGACGACAGCGTTGCCGAGCAGCGCGACGAGCCATTGAATCGGGCGCCCGAAGGTGAAATCGAAATCGGCCCAGCGCATCGATTTACGAAACGGAATCTCGCGAATGATGCCTTCGAGCGCGGCGGGCAAGAGCTCGAGCGCAGCGCGACCCGTTTCACTGCGCGTGGCCGCGAGGTACTCACCCTTCGGCGTATCGATACGGCGCAGCTCTGCGACGGTGACGTTCAGCTTCTCCGCGAAAGAAGTGGCGGCGCGCGTCGGCATGCCATCTTTGAACGCCGCCCGTACCGGTGGGCCGAGCACTTCTTCCGATAGATCCGGCTGCTGTTCCGCGAGGCCTTCGACCAAGAGCGCGAGGCGCCGGGGCGTACCGAAGGCGCGCACGGCGCCGTGCGTGAGCCGCAAACCCGCGAAGCGCTTGGTCGCAAGCTCCGGAAGGCTCGCGATGGCAGACTCGACGAAGGAAGAGGGCAGCTCTTCGCAGCCGATCTCGAGAAGCAAGTCGGAGACACTCATCGCGATGCACGCTAGTCGCGCGGCACGCAGATGTAAAAGTGCGATTGCCGTGAAAATCTGCGCTAAGTACGAGGGGCATGAGCAAGCTGGTTTTGGCTTCGCAAGGAGCTCTGTCGCGCGAGGTTTTGGCTTCGCAAGGAGTTCTGTCGCGTGGCCTTCTGGCTTCGCAAGGGGTTCTTTCGCGCGACGTGCGCGCAGCGCTGGCAGCCGCCTGTCTCGAGATCGCAGAGCACGCTAGCAAAGTCGCGCTCGCAGGTTTCGGAACTCGGCCAGCTGTGCGCGAGAAGGGCCGACATGATCTGCTCACCGAGTTCGATCTGAAGAGCCAGGCCGCAGTTCTGCAGTTGCTCGCGGAGCGTTACCCAGGGGTACCGGTGATCGCCGAAGAAGGCGACGCAGCCAATGTCAGCCCAGGCAACGAGCTGACCTTCGTAGTAGACCCGATCGACGGCACCACCAACTTCGCGCATGGGCATCCATTCTGGTGCGTCTCGGTCGGCGTGCTCTCGCGCGGCGAGCCTGTCGCGGGCGGCATTGCTGCGCCCGCGCTGGCCATGAATTGGCACGGCTTTCGATTCGACGGCGGCGGCGAGCTGTACAAGAACGGGGAAGCGCGCCGCGTGAGCGAAACGGCGCGCTTGGACGACGCGCTGATCGCGACCGGCTTCCCACCGAATCGCGATCGAGCGCCCGACAACAACTTCGATTCGTTCATGGCAGTCAAGCGAAGGGCGCTGGCAGTTCGCCGCTGCGGCTCGGCGGCTATCGATCTCGCGTTCGTCGCCGACGGCACCTATGACGCCTATTGGGAACGGCGCCTGATGTTGTGGGATTCAGCTGCTGCAGCTGCGTTCGTGTTGGCGGCCGGCGGCAAGGTGACGGCGCTCGACGGCGGCCCCGCTGACTACGCGAAGGGCAACATCGTCGCCTCCAACGGCTTGGTGCACGACGAGCTCGTGGCTGCGGTTACAGGTCGCGCCGCAGACGGCGGCGCTGCTCCTGCACCAACGCCTCGATGACAGCGCGGCCCTCCGGCGGCTCTGCCAAGGACCACACGTCGCACTCCCACTCTCGCTGCGCCTCTCGCAACATCAGCTTCGCTGCATCGCTCGGCCCAAGGGTGCCCAGCGCCCGCCCCGGCAGCTCGACGACAGCAGCCCGCGCGCGCAGCTTCTCGAGCCGCTCGAAGAAGCTCTGGAGCAGCTCCCGAACGCGATCGAGGCCGAGCTCGGCGAGCGGGCCAGCGCCGAAGAGGAGCAGCTTGTCGAAGGTGAGGAACGGCTTGCCGGGCACCATCACCACCTCACCGATGTTGCCCGTCATGAAGCCGGTGGTGAGCAGCTTCGAGATTCGACCGCCCATCCGAAAGTCGCACAAGCCGACCACGCCGCGACAGGGACGAACATCCGAGTGAAGTGTGGCGACCAACACCTCACTATCGAGATCGTCCAGCGCAGCCAGGCTCGGCGTGACGAAGCGAAAGAGCATGAGGCTGGCAGCTAGACGCTGATGGATCCTTTGCGGAACTCGCTGGAGGCGATCTTCACGTTCACCAGCGCCGGTTTGCCGCTGGCGAAGGCTGCGTCCAGCGCAGGGCCGAGCTCGGCGACAGTCTCGACGTAGGCACCGAAACCACCGAGGGCTTCGACGACTTTGTCGTAGCGGGTGTAAGCGAGCGCCGTCGCAACAGCGCGCTCGGGGCCGTAGAGCTCGACCTGGCCGCGACGGATCTGCGTCCACGCTGCGTCGTTGCCGACGATGGCGATGACGGGGATGTTCTGCCGCACCATCGCCTCGAACTCGAGACCATTGAAGCCGAAGGAGCCGTCGCCGTACACGAGCACGACATTGGCGTCGGGGCGGGCCAGCTTGGCTGCCATTGCGTAGCCAGGGCCGACGCCCAGCGTGCCCAGCGGGCCTGGGTCCATCCACATCTGCGGCGACTCGAGCTTGAGCACGTAGGCTGCCGTGGCGACGAAATCGCCGCCGTCGCCGATCACGATATCGTTCGGCTTGAGGCGCTTGCCGAGCTCGGCGCAGACGCGCAGCGGGTTCGGCGGGTTGTCGTTGGACTCGATCTCCGCTGCCATTTTCTGGCGCGACTTGGTCTCTGCGTCGCGCACTGCAGAGAGCCAGGCGGTCGCCTTTTTCTCGCCGACAGCCGAAAGCAGCTGCTCGAGCACCACGCCGCTGTCACCGTGAATAGCGAGGTCGATCTTGCGATTGCGACCCACCTCCGAGCCATCGAGATCGACCTGAATCACCTTGGCCGAAGCGGGAATCGCCCGGCCGTAGTCGAGACGAAAATCGAGCGGCGTTCCGAACACCAGGCAGAGGTCGGTCCCGCCGAGCGCAAAACGGCGCGAACGGCTCATCAGGTTTTTGTGCTCGTAAGGCAGCGCGCCGCGCGCCATGCCGTTCAAGTAGATGGGCGCCTCGATCTTCTCGGCGAAGCGGGGCACTGCGTCTCTTCTGGGTGACCAACGCAGCTGGGTACCGATGATGAACATCGGCCGCTCGCTCTCGGCCAACAGCTTGGCAGCCTGCGCGATGCTGCTCGGGTCGCCACCCGGGCGCGGCGGCGTCTGCGGCGCGGTGGCGGGCAGCGCGTCGTCCGCCCAGTTCATCAGCAAGTCGAGCGGCATCTCCAGAAACACGGGACCCGGAACGCCGGCTTGGGAGATACGAAACGCCGAGTCGATGTACTCCATGATGCGATCCGTCGAGGGGACGGCGACGCTCCACTTCGTTACCGGCCGCATCAGCTCGACATGGTTCATGTCCTGCAGCGACCCCATGTCTTGCAAGGCGCGGGGCCCAGCGCCACCGATGATCAGCATCGGGATACCGCCACGGAACGCATTGGCGGCGGCCGTCACCGTGTCGGTCACGCCAGGGCCAGCCGTCACGGCGCAAACGCCAGGGCGGCCGGTTACACGGGCGTAGCCATCGGCCGCGTGACCCGCAGTCTGCTCGTGACGAACGTCGACCACCCGGATCTCTTCGTCGAGGCAGCCATCGTAGATGGCCTGAATGTGGCCCCCACAGAGAGTGAAGAGGTGTGTCGTGCCGTGGCGCTTCAGCGCCTTCGCGACCAGCTTCCCGCCATGAACTTGAGCCATACGGCGTGCTCGCCGTCCCTCGATCAGGCGTCAAGCGCACTCGTCAAACGGTCTCAGTCTTCCAGCTTTGCCCGCGCACGATCAGCGAGAGCACCGCCGCCTCCAGTACCCAGTCGCAGAGACACGCGAGCCACACGCCGAAGAGGCCCAGGCCGCCGGGAACTGCCAGCAGATAGCCGAGGGGCAAGCGCACCAGCAGCGTTCCCAACAGGGTCACACACAGCACCGACCGAGTCGCCCCCGCGCCGCGCAAAGCCATCCGCATCACCGTCGCGTACGCCATGAAAGGCTGCGAAAGCCCCGCCACGATCAGCGATGATGCACCCAGCGCCACGACTTCACTGCTGCCACCAAACATCGTTAGCAGCGGACGCGCCGCCAACGCAAACAGCAATCCCAGCGGCGCCACGACGGTCACCGCAAGCCACGCGGCCGTGCGCATCGACGCCTCCGCACGCGCTCGCTGGTTCGCGCCGATTTGCTGCGCGACCAGGCTGCCGGCAGCAATGCCGAAACCTTCCGCGGTGAGGAAGCAGATCGCTTCGATGCTGGAGATCACCTGGTTGGCCGCCATCGCAGCAGGCCCGAGCCAGCCGATCAACGCCACGAAGACGAGGTAGCCGCCCGCGTACGCCGTCTTGTCGACGATTGCGGGGCAGGCGACGCGCATCAGACGCCGTGCGAGCGCGCTGTCCCAAGAGAGGCCATAGCGCTGCAAGTCGATCGGGCCCCGTCGCCGCGCGAGCACGACTGACAGCACGGCTACCTCAGCGAGTGCCGCAGCGAGGAAACCGATGGCGACGCCCACCACGCCGAGCTTGGGTGCGCCACAGAGCCCGAACACCAGCACGCAGGAGAGCACCAAGTTGATGCCGTTGCCGACGACCGCTGCGAGGAGCGGCGAGCGCGTGTCTCCCCCGGCGTGCAGCACGGAAGCCATTGCCGCCTCTACGAACACGAGCGGCAGCGCAAACAGCGCCACATCGAGATAGGCGCCCACATTGGCGAGCACGTCGCTGCCTGCGTGCGGGAATGCGAAGGCCAGCACCAGCGGCGATGCGAGTCGGGCGGCCACCATCACAACGACGCCGCTCGCCGCCGCCGCAGCGACGCTGGTGGTCGCAGCCCTGCTTGCTTCGCGCGGGTTGCCGCTGCCGATGGCGCGACCTGCGATGGCCAAAGTCGCCGTCGAAAACGCGGTGAAAATACTGGTCAGTGTCCAGACCAGCACAGTCGAGATCTGCATGCTGGCCAGGGCCGCGTCGCTGGTCTTCCCGATGATGGCGCGGTCGACCACGAAAACAGCGGTGAGCAGCAACATGTGCCCGATCGCCGGCCAAGACAGGCGCCAAACCTCGCGGGCATGCCTGATGTCGCTTGGGGCTGCTGAGACTCGGGGGCCACCGTGCGCGACCGGCACAACCATCGACACAAGTCCGATACGCCTCGGGTCGGGCGCCGATTCCTCTGTATGCGCAGCCGCGCTAGAGGACTTCCATGAAAATCGGTCAGCGCCTGGCATCGCTCGTCATCAGCGACATCCGTTCGATGAGCCGAGCCTGTGACGCGGTCGGCGGCATAAATCTCGGTCAAGGCATCTGTGACCTGCCCACACCGCCGCCTGTCGCCGCAGGCGCCAAACAGGCGATCGACGAAAACAGGGTCATTTACAGCGCCCCGGAAGGGATCTTGCCGCTACGCCGGGCGATCGCAGCCAAGGTCGAGCGCCTGTACGATCTGCGCTACGACCCGGCGAGCGAAGTCGTCGTCACGGCTGGTGCGACCGGCGGCTTTGCCGCCGCTTGCCTCGCCCTGTTCGACCCGGGCGACGAGGTCATCTTGTTCGAGCCGTATTACGGCTACCACCTGAACACGATGTTGACGCTGGGCCTCTCGCCCAGGCTCGTGCCAACACTCCCGCCGGAATGGCAGTTCGACCCGGCTGCGCTCGAGCGCGCGATTGGCCCGAAGACGCGCGGCATCGTCGTCTGCTCTCCCGGCAACCCGAGCGGAAAGGTGTTCGACCGCGCGGAACTCGACTTGATCGCCAAGCTCGCGGAAGAGCACGACCTGCTCTTGGTCACCGACGAGATCTACGAGCACATCTTGTTCGACGGCACCGAGCACGTGCCGCTCGCCACGCGTGGCAACGCCAGAGCACGCACTGTCTCGCTGTCAGGCTTCTCGAAGACGTTCGCGATTACAGGGTGGCGGCTCGGGTACCTCACGGCGCCGGCTGAGCTAAGCAGGCGTATCGTGATCGCGCACGATCTCTTGTACGTGTGCGCGCCGACTCCGCTGCAGCACGCGATGTTGCCAGGCCTCGCGATGCCGAACAGCTACTACGACGAGATGACGGCTTCTTACGCAGAGAAGCGCGCGATCTTGTGTGATGCGCTGGCGGACGCCGGCCTCACACCGCATCGGCCACGGGGCGCCTACTATGTGCTGGCCGACATTCGGAAGCTCGGTTTCAGTGACGCCAAGAGCGCATGCATGGCGCTGCTCGATCGATCGAAGATCGCTGCGATACCCGGCACTTCTTTCTACGAAGACCCCGTCGGCCAAACACTGGCGCGGTTCTGCTTCGCGAAAGAAGTGGACGTGCTGGAGGAGGCGGCACGTCGCATCCGCCTCCTCGCCTGATGCTCAGCAAATCAAAAAAATCAGTTCGACTTGAACTTGACCTCGAACGGGGACGAGCAGGCGTTGTCGCTGCACGCGACCACCTTGCAGGTGCCCTCGATCGTCTTGTCGGCGCCGACGCTGAACGTCGCGCTCTTGGCTTTACCCTCTTTGCCTGCATCCTCGAACGCGACATCGGACTTGGTGAGCTCGGCCTTGGAGAGGGTGCCACCCGACGCGATCTTCACCGAGCACTTGATGGGGTACTCCTTGTTCACGTAGGTCTTGTCGTCTTTACCCTTGAGGACGATGGAGGCCTTCTTGGTGGAGGCGTCGAGCTTCGCCGTGATGCCCATCTTCGACTCCAGCGTCTCTTCTGCGTCGACGGGGCCGGAGACGGCTGTGGCGACGCCAAAAGCGCCGAGTGCGAATGCTGCGAGGGCAAAGCCGATCTTCATGGTCTCTCCTGAGGTTCGGTTAGCGGTCCATCGACTGTCGCAAAGTGCGTGCCTGAGTGGCGGCCGATGAGAGCCTTTGAAACGTGCGGGAGCAGGATACACCTACTCGCTGCGGCTGGGTTCAGGTCGATCCACTCGGATCGAGTTTGTATCGGGTCCGAAAAGAAGACCGACTTGGGTGCGCTCGCTGAGCAAATGTGAAACGTGTCGAAAGTGCCCGTCTTCTGGTAGAGAATCGTTGCGCGAGCGCGTGAGGTAGAGCGGTTGGACGAGACCTTTCCGCCTCCATTCACTGGGCCTTCGACCTCCGTCTACTCCGGCTACACTTCGAAACTACAGACGCTTCATGAACGAGCGAAGGCGCGATAAGCGGCTCAATGTCGAGCTGCCGGTCACTCTGAAAGTCGGCAAAAAGCCGCTATTCGGCTCGACCGTCAACGTGAGCTTTCACGGCCTCTCGGTCACGGTCGACGACCCGCCGCCGATCCGACAGCTCGTGCAGGTCGAGCTCGATCTGACGACGGGGAAGACGTTCGCCGCCCACATGATGGTCGTACATGTGAGCGACAAGACGATCGGCCTCGAGTTTTTCGGCCGCTCGAACAACCCCGATTGGGACGACTTCGTGCAAGGTGCCATGCGCCAACCGGCGACGAACCCGAACATGTCCGGGCCGCCGCCGATGCCGACAACCAACCCCAATATCGTCTCGATTCCTCGAGCGCCCAACATCGGTGTCATCGCGCCCGTCGGCGCGCTTGCAGGTCCGCTCTCCAAGAACCAGCTCGGCACCAGCCCCAATGTCGCTGTGCCCGGTGGCTTTCCGGGGACACCTGCGAGAGGCGTCTCCGCCGTCGCCCGGCCGTCGGCTCCGCAGGGCCCGTACGCGGGTCCAGAACGGCGCAGGGCGCCTCGTATCGGGATGAAGCTAGAGCTGCGACTTCGAACCTTGCGCTCGATTCATACGGCGTTCACATCCGACGTGTCGATGATTGGCGCGACCGTCCTCGTGTCGGATTTGCAAGCAGGCATCGGGGAGACTTTGATCGTGAACCTGATCCAACCGGGCACGAGCTTCTCCTTTCGTCGTGATGGCACGCTGAAATGGGCTCGCTCGCTCGAGGCGCCTTGGACACAGATTGGCGTCGAGTTCTCTGGGCTGGAACAGATGCGAGAGATGCTCTTCGCAGAGTTCATGAACACCGCGTTTGCCGCGCTGCAGAAGAGCCCGTGAGTCTTCCAAATTCGAATCACGCGTTGAAGCGATTCGCTACACTTTAATTCACACAAGGCTTCAGAGCCCATAAATATCGCTCCTCTCGGACAAATCGTTGAGTGGCACGACTGCTGCTATTCCCACGACTGAAGCGCCTGCGACGGTTCCCCCACCGTCGAACTGGCGCTTCTTTTATTTTGTCTCGTCCGAACGAGAGGCTGCGAAAGGCGATGGGCGCTGTGGCAAAAGGCGCCAGCGCTGGCGCTATTTCTTCTTCTCGCGGTCGGTTTTGTATTTGCGCATCTTCTGCGGAAGGACTGGGCGCGGACCGCCTTTACCCGTGTCGACCCAGTCTTTGTTGACTGGCTTCATGTCGAGCGGCAGCGCCTCTTTGCCATCGACGAGCACTCGCGTCGTGGTGGTCACTTGAATCTGTCTCGTCGCACCGATGTTGGCCGCATCGGCGGTACCGCCGACGCCGACCGGAATGCACGGCCGACCGTTCTCGTCCTGAAAGAGCGGAATGGTTCCCTCGGCAGCAGCAGCCGGCTTCTTGTCGGCTGCATCGACGATGTCGTTCAGGATTTGATTCGCGCACACGGGCTTGATGTCAGCGCCCCTGGCACTTCCCGTCGGAAACACATGCCGCACCGTGACCGAGACAACGACAGTCGCGCCGGAGTTGGCGGCGTCACCGAGACCGAGCGTCTTGCTGGCGAGCTGCCCAGCCACTGCCTTTGCCGCACCGTCCCACGCGGCCGCGTCGCCAGCTGAAGCACTCGACACTTTTACGCCGAGCACTTTGCCACCCGGCCCGAGCTTCACGGTGAACGACGCGCGTGTGTTGTGGGGAACGGCGAGCGTTCGCGTGGCAGCACTGACAGTGCCTACGACGACCTGCGTAGCAGGCAGGTCGATGCCCTTTGCACGCGTTTGACCGAGCAACGTCGAACCGAGCAGTTTGTTGACGGTGCTGCCATCGGCACGCTTGGCTGCGGGTGCCGTCGTGGGCGCAGCCATCGACTCCGAGCCAGCGATCGCCAGCTGCCCCGACAAACCCAGCTGCCCCGACAAACCCAGCTGCCCCGACAAACCCTGCGGCGCGCCTGGCGTGAGCAGGCCGCTCAGCGACCCGAAGAGAGAACCTTCGGCCTCGAGCGGAGAGAACCCGTCACTGCTGGGCGGCTCGACGCCGCTCTCGGGCGTGACGACAGCAGCGTCTGCCGGTGCGGGCGCTGCCGCCACGCTGGGTGCGTTCGCAGCATCCGTGTTCGTCGCAGCGAGCTTCTCGCTGAGAGCGTGCGGGGTCGCTTTCTCGTCCTTGGCGGCAGCTTCTGCCTTTTCGGGGGCACGCTCCGCGTTCTCGCGCACGGGTGGCTCTTCGGATTCGAGCGCCGCCGGAAGCGTCGCATCGGTGCCTTCTTCAGTGTCGAGCCACAAGAGCCCCGCGTCTTCGTTCCACGAGCGCTCCAGCAGCAAGTTCATCTCGGGCAGACTGCGCGCGACGCCGAAAAACGCACCGTGCAGCAGCACAGCGACGGCGATAGCGGGTAGCTCGCGGAAACGACTGGACACCAAAGGTTGACTACGATCGGCGAGCGGCGCTCGTTTCCCCAGCGAGCTGGTTTCCGATGGTTTCGAACGCCCAGGCGCGGCGCCGCCAGGGCGCGCTGAACGGCCAGAATGTTGCGAGCGCGCCAAGACGACACATCATGGCTTCGTGAAACAGTCATCGCAACCCGCCCCGTGGCGCTCGGCGCCGGTCAAGAAAGCGCGTCGCGGCATTTCGATCGTTCCGTTCGTAGGCGACCTGCTCGTGATGACGCGCATGATTCGCGACCCCAAGGCACACTGGGGCTTCAAAGCGCTGCTCATCGTGGCGATCGCGTATGTCGTTTCGCCGGTCGATGCAGTGCCTGAAATGTTGGTACCGCTGCTTGGTTTTCTCGATGATATCGGTCTGATCGTAGGCCTGCGCCTGGTGCTCGATCGCCAACTCACGAAGTACCGCTACCCGTTGTTCGCCGCTCCCCCAGCAGAGCTCCTAGAGGCGTCGGACGATGACCTCAGCGGAGCACGCTACGGCGTCAGCTCATAGTCGACGACAGACCGAACATAGATTTCTTCATATTTGATGAGCGGGTCGGCGGTCGGGGCGTACACGCCAAAAACGCCGATCACGAAGTCGAAATCGGTGTTCAGCCCATCGGTTAGCCCCGTGAATGCTGCATTCGGAAGAAAGAACGGGCTGAGGCTGGTCACCGTGGTGATGTCGTTGCCAGGTGGCGACCCCGTCGTCCACAGCGCGAAGGTCTCGTCAGCCAGGTTGGGGTTGCCACTGACGCCGCTGACCTCGACGAGCACCGGCCCCAGCGTGTCTTCGTAGACCGCCACAGTAAGGTCGTTCAACGTCGCAGTGACCGGCAGTGTCACGCCAGCGCCGACGACCTTGGCGCAGCCGGGCAGCGCGTTGGTCACGAGGAAGATGAGCTCGTTTTTGCCATCGCGATCGTCGCGCACTGCGTGGGCGTAGAGGTTGATTTCGTCGTCGACGGCGATGTCGGTGAAGTAGCCGGCGACCGACGGAGCGACGCCGATGCGCAGGCTGCCGTGCCCCGCTTCGATCAGCGAGCCGTAGAGCTCCTCTTCTTGGACGTAGATCTGGCACGCTTCGCCGGCGACACAGCCACTCTTCGAAACCGCCGTCACGTACAGGCCTTCGAGCCATGCCTCGGCAGGCGTGCTCGGATTGTCGGTCCAGATCTCACCGATCGTCTTGATGGGTGAGCCGAGCGGCTGCTCTTCGCAGTCGGGCCACGCCGCAGCGCCGCCACCCCCCAGGTTGTTGCCACCGGTCGGGTCGCTGCCGCCACCACCAACCACGGGCGCGCCACCCTCGTCGCTGCCGCCGCCACCGCTCGTGGCCGGCTCGCCGCCGTTGCCGCCAACCGGCGCAGCACCACCGTCGGCGGGCACCTCACCGCCGCTGCAGGCGACCACGAAAGGGACCACGCACCACAGGGACCAACACAAGCTCGAACGAAGCGACATCGCTTCGCGATCTAGGCAACAACGCTGGCGACTGCAAGGCTCCTCGCAGTACGTTCAGCGGGTGGCAGCCGACGACGAGCTCTGGTTCGACTTCGTCTCGGCGGAAAGCTACCTGGCTTTTCGCCGCGCAGACCTGGAGCCGCCCGCTTCGCGGCCAAAGCCCTGTCCCGTTTCACTGCGCGGCTTGTTCGAAGCGACCGGCACGTCTGGTCTCCCGTTTACCGCACCCGCGCCGCCGGCCAAGGCTCGTTATCTGGAGCTCGCGCAAGCCCGCGCTGCGGCGATCGAGGGGGTCGCGCTGACCGCTCCGCTGGGCCACCCGCTCGACACCTCGCTGGCGTTGCGGGTCGCGCTGGTTGGGCACGACGCGTGGCCCGTCGCACGCGCGCTGTTCGACGCGTACTGGCTCGGCCGAGCGCTGGACCAGCCGCAGGTGATCGCGCGGGTGCTCGACGAGGGCGGCTTCGATGGACACGCCTTGCTCGAGGCGGCCCAGCGAGAGAGGAACGCCAACGAGCTTGCGGCGCGAACGAGCGCCGCGGTGGAGACTGGCCTCTTCGATTTGCCGACGACGATCCATCGCCGCGAAGGCCGGCACGAGCTCGCGGTCGGCTTCACGCCTGCCCCTCAGCCGAACCTTCGATCTGGCGGCGCTGCAAAGAGCGTCCTTTTCGCAGCAACCAAGGCGATCGATTTCTACTTCGACTATGCGTCCCCGTTCGCCTACCTGGCTGCGACGCAGCTACCTCGCGTGATCGCGCACACCGGCGCAGAAGTGACGCTGCGACCGCTGCTGCTCGGCGGGCTCTTTCGATCGCTCGGCACGGCGAACGTACCGCTGTTCGCAATGTCAGATGCGAAGCGCCAATATCAACTGCAACACCTGACGCGCGCCGCAGCAGAGTGGCAGGTGCCGTTCCGCTTCGCGACTCGCTTTCCGATGAACACGGTGAAGGCGCTACGCCTCACGACGCTGGCGCCGCCCGAACGCCAGCTCGAGTTGGCACTCGCGATCTTCACCGCGTTCTGGGCAGACGATCGCGACATCTCCAGCGACGAGGTGCTGCTCGATGTGGTGGAGAAGACGGGCGTCGATCAGGCGCTCTTGGGGAAGCTCGACGACAGCGCGACCAAGCAGCGGTTGCGCGAAGCCACTGATGCTGCGAGCGCGCTCGGAATCTTTGGTGTGCCAACGATCATCTACGGATCGCAGCCATTTTGGGGCCAAGACAACATCGAGCTCGTCGCACGATTACTTGGTGCCGCAACGAATGCGACCGCGCGCTGACCGTTCGCGTGAGCAACCTTTTGCCGACAAATAGGTAGGACAACGTGCGCCACTTGCCCTGGGCAAGGCATTTCCGGGTGACAAGGTGCACTTCGTATTTTATGGTTCGGCTCCATGCGAACCGCGGTGATCATTCTCGCGACGATCGGGCTCTGTGGCTCCCTCCACACGAGCCGCGCAGAGGCGAGATCCGTCGACGACATCATCGTCCCTGAAGCAAAAGACATTCAGGTGGGTGACATGCTGCAGGCGGTCAAAGACGTCTCGCTCGACTCTGCGGTGATCGCAGAGGGCTCCAAGATCAGCGTCAGCGCGAAGAAGTCGGCCAATGGTCGCGTGGTGCTCGACGTTGCGCTGGCCGACGGGCACGTCGTGCGCGGCGTTCCGCTCGCCGAGATCCGCAAGAGCTTCAAGCGCGTCGCTTCGTAGACGCGTGTCATCTCCCAGCCTGTCATCTCCCAGAGGCATCTCCCAGAGGCATCTCCCAGAGGCATCTCCCAGAGGCATCTCCCAGAGGCATCTCCCAGAGGCATCTCCCAGAGGCATCTCCCAGAGGCATCTCCCAGAGGCATCTCCCAG
>Ga0163144_10001385_pt1 | contig 57245 bp, 51 predicted proteins | sample OliLak19BULKMAT1_FD_123175 | JGI IMG/M metagenome (GOLD analysis project Ga0163144, IMG submission 123175) | Freshwater microbial mat bacterial communities from Lake Vanda, McMurdo Dry Valleys, Antarctica - Oligotrophic Lake LV.19.BULKMAT1 | ecosystem: Environmental > Aquatic > Freshwater >...
AGCCTGCCGCTGATCGTTGAGAAGTGCTGCCACGCGCCAGCGGCGCTGTTTGGCATTGAGCAACGCGGCTACCTGCGTGAGGGCTATTGGGCAGATCTGGTGCTGGTGGACCTCAAGCAGCTGCAGACGGTACGCAGCCGCGAACTGCTCGGTCGGGTGGGCTGGTCGCCGTTTGACGGCCACAGTTTTCAAGCAAGCATCGCAGCCACCTTCGTCAACGGAAATTACGCCTGGGATGGCAGTCAGCTCTTCGCACCGTCGGGACAACGGCTTGCCTTCTCCGGCAATCGTCGCTGATGGCGCGCGGCGCATCGACAAAGCTGCGCTGGTTTGCCGGCGCGGCGCTGGTCGGCGCACTCATGCTGCCTTTGGTGGGCTGGGCCGCAGGCGCTTTCGCGGCGTCCAGCGCGAGCGCCGGGAATCGCTGCTCTTTGGAAATTTCAGACCCGGCCACGCAAGGCCTGCTGGTCCGCGCGCGTGCGCATCCCGGCAGCCGCGTCAGCGTGCTGGGCAAGAACCTCCGCTTGAGTGCGGACGGCGATTTTGTTTTCGGCGTGCCCTACCACCAAGCATCGCCGTTGCTTGTGCTGGTCGCCGCACCCGATGGCTGCAAAACGGCGTATCGCTTGGCGATTGAGACCCGCAAGTACGCTGTAGAACGCGTCGATGGATTGCCTAGCGCGACGGTCTCGCCGAATCCCGAGGAGCAGGCTCGCATTGCGCGGGAAGCCGCACTGATCACCGCCGGGCGCGCCCACGATACGATGGCGCTGGACTGGCTGGGCACATGGCGCTGGCCAGCGCAGGGCCGCATTAGCGGCGTTTATGGCAGTCAGCGCATCCTCAATGGCTATCCACGGGCGCCGCATCTTGGGCTGGATATCGCAGCGCCGGTCGGTACACCCGTGCTGGCTCCGCTTTCCGGGACTGTTCGCATGGTGCACAAGGACATGCTGATGACCGGAGGCACCTTGCTCGTCGACCATGGCTTTGGCGTCAGCACCATTTACATCCACCTGAGCGCCATCGACGTAAAGCAGGGCCAGCGCGTAACGGCAGGCCAGCGCATTGCCGCCATTGGGGCCACGGGTCGCGCCTCGGGACCGCATTTGCATCTGCAGGTGCATTGGTTTCAGGAGAAGCTGGATCCGGCGCTGCTGTTGCCAAAACGTTGATTGATGATCAATCCGCTTGCGTTCCGGCGGCTGCGGCGTAATCTTCACGCATTCTTTTTTTGGGCGCCGGCGCCCGGTTGGAGGCTCAGATGCAATTGAAACTTTACGGTTACTGGCGCTCCTCAGCGGCTTATCGGATTCGCATCGCGCTGAATCTCAAGCAGCTCAAGTATGAGCTGGCGCCGGTTGATCTGCGCAAGGGCGAGCAGCATCACGAAGAGCTCAAGAGCAGGAATCCTCAGGCGATGTTGCCGGTGTTGACCCACGGCGACCGCGTGTTTCGGCAGTCGATGGCAATCATTGAATATCTCGACGAAACTTTTGAAGGGCGCGGCTACCGCTTGATGCCCGTTGAGCTGCGCGAGCGGGCGCGCGTGCGGGCGATCAGTCAAACCCTCGCATGCGATATCCATCCCTTGAACAACCTGAGGGTGTTGGGTGCTCTGGAAACCCGTTTCGGGGCAAGCGAAGTGCAACAGCAGGATTGGATGCGGCACTGGATGCACTTGGGCTTTGCTGCCTTGGAAACCCTGCTGGCGGAAAACCCTTCCACGGGAGAATTCTGTGAAGGCGACGCGCCAACGATGGCGGACTGCTGTCTGATTCCGCAGGTTTACAACGCGCTTCGGTTCAATCTGGACATGCTGCCGTTTCCTACCATTGAGCGGATTTACCGCACCGCGCTGGCACTTCCGGAGTTTGCGGCAGCGCAGCCCGAGTCGCAGCCGGACGCCAGCGCCTGACCCAAGCTTGGAGCGCGTTTTCCCGTGGCGCGGCAGCATCGTGCAAGCACCGCTTGCGCTCGGATCAAGACCAAAGTTCGGCCCAGCTGATCACGACTTGGGTGCCCACTCCAAGCGCCGTTTCTAAAACGAAGTGCCCATCCGGGAGATTCTTGGCGCGAGTCTCCATGCTGTCCAAGCCCATGCCGCGCCGGACGCCTTGGACGAAACCACTGCCATTGTCGGAAATGGTCAGCCGGGCGCGCGCACCGTCGCGCTGCAGCCTCACCTCCACTCGGCTTGCGCCGCTATGGCGCAGCACGTTGGCGAGCGCCTCATCCACCAGTCGCTGCAGCTCTTCGCGAAATGCTTCGCTCAGTTGCAGGTCGCTCGCCTCCAAGACAGCCTCAATCCCGTTTAACTGCGACCAGTGCTCGACCTGCGCGCGCAGCTGCTCGGGTAAGGGCAGCTTGTAATCCCGTTCGCTTTGCAATTCGTCCATGATGTCGGCCAGCTCGCGCTGGATATCGTGCACCAGCTGGCTGGCCGCGTTGAAGCTGGTGCGCAGCGACTCTGACTCGGAGCCAATCTGGGCTGCGATCGCGGCAAGCTTCAGGTGCAGCGCAAAGGCTTGTTGCTTGACCGTATCGTGCAGGTCGCGCGCCACCCGGTCGCGCTCTGCCATGCGGGCAAACGCCGCACGCGAGCGCACAAGCTCACGCAGCCTGATTGCCATTTGATCCAGCGCGCCGCCCATTTGCCCCAGCTCATCCCGCGATGGGTCGGCGATTCGTGGCGAAAAATCGCCTCCGGCCCACGCGCCTGCGGCCTGCTGCATCCGGCGCAGCCGACGCGTCACGGAAAAGCTTAGAAAGCACGCAGCGCCGGTGCCGATCAAGAACAGACAGATCATGATGACCGGCCACTCGAACGAGAGGTTGCGCACGATCTTGCGCCACGGCGGCACCAGACGCAGTTCGAGGATGAGCCACTTCCCCGAGGCAGGGACTCCCACGGGTGCTGCCAGGAGGCGCACATAGTCTTCAGTTTCGATCGTCTCAAGGCTCCGAGCCTGCTCAATGCCAATCAGCGCCACCGGTATCCGGGAAAGATCGATGCTCCACTCGCCCGATGTGGGGCTTTGCGCGTGAACTTGCCCAAGCCGATCAACGAGCACGGCCGCGAAGGGCTGATCACTCAGCTCTTGCAGTACGTAGCTGGCCTCGCGGCCTAGCAAGCCGCCGGGCTGCTTGAGCTTCAATAGCCAGTAATCCAGCTCGTGCTCCATGTCCACGCGCCGACTACGGCTCGCAAGCTCTTGCAGGCGACCCGCTTCAGCCTTGGTGGCCTCAAGCAGGGCTCCTCGATCGACCAAACGGGTCAATGAGTGGTATTCGTACCCAACAACAATCACCTCTACCAGCAGCAGAACCGGCAGCGAGAGGGCGACCAGAAACAGGGAGAGCTTCGCAAGCAGGCCGATTCGCATGCGAATGGGCGCGGGCGTTCCTACTTTGGACGGATTCAATCGACCTTGCTCCCGCGTATGGTTGGCGCCCTTTTTGCTCGGATCTGAGTCGCGCATGGTTCATTTTTTGGTTTCCGTAATGTTACTAAACAGCGCAGTTGCGAACGATAGCCAGAAGGCTGCGCGCAGCTTGGATAGCGTTCAAGTCAGCGCCACACGGGTTCGCGAAGCGGCATTTGCAATTCCCAATGCAATCACAGTGATCGACAGGGAAGCCCTCAAGCGTGATCGCGCTGCGACGCCGGTTGACTATTTGCATCGCGTTCCCGGCGTATTCGTGCAGCACACCACTCCAGGCCAGGGCACACCCATCGTGCGCGGCCTCAAGGGCTCTGAAGTGCTGCATATGGTGGATGGCTTTCGCTTGAACAACACCTTCTTCCGGAATGCACCGAGCCAGTACTTTTCATTGGTCGATGCACAGAACATTGATCAGATTGAGGTTTTACGCGGCCCTGCCTCAACGCTGTACGGCAGCGACGCAATGGGCGGCGTGGTGCAGGTTCTCACGCCTGAAAGCGACTATGTCGACAGTGGTGACGCCCGGTTTGGTGGCTTGACTCGCAGCATCTACAGCACCGCAGAGTTACAGCGCACATCGCACCTGCGAGGATCGGCGGCCGGGACTTCGGCGGTATTGGATGCGGGCTTGACCTACAACCAGTTTGGCTCACTGGATGTCGGCGAAGGTGGACGCCTTCCGTTCTCCAACTACGAGTCCTACGGTGGGAACGTCAAACTGCGCTGGCAGCCCGTGGATGGTCATGAGCTGATGTTTTCCTATCAAGATCACAAGCAGCCACAGACGCCTCGCAACGACGCGCTGCTGCGGGGATTTGGCGCCCGACCCGAGAACAGTGAGTTTTTCTTTGAACCCAACCGAAGACGCTTTGCGCATCTGCGCTACCGCGCGCTGGAACCATCGCTAGGGTTGGAGGCACTGGAGGTTCACTTAGGTCGCCAAGTGGTCGACGATGATCGCGTCACCCGGGAGTTCGGAGCGTTCAACCGCGATTTTGAACAGAATCGAAGCAGCATGGACGGCCTTACGGCGCAGGCAAGCAAATCCATTGGCGGCCACTTTCTCACCTTGGGCGCCGATCTTTACTTTGACCGCGTGGACTCGGCGCGGCAACGCATCGATATCCGAAACGGTGCCCGAAGCACGCCGACAGCGCGTTTTCCGAATGACTCTTTCCAGCGCTCACTGGGTGTTTTCGTCACCGACGACTGGGCGATCAGCGATCAGCTTGACATCGTGAGTGGCTTGCGCTGGTCCAATCAAAGCACTCGTCTGAAGCCGGCAGATCGCGGTATTGGGGTCGATGTAGCCTTTGACGACATCTCAGGGCAGCTCGGCGTGCGCTATTCCTTGTCGGAAACCTGGCAACTGGTTGGCAACCTGGGTCGCGGCTTTCGGGCCCCCAACATCTTTGACCTGGGGACATTCGGTGTGAGGCCAGGCAATCGTTTCAATCAGCCCAATCCCAACCTGGGTCCCGAAACGCTGCTCGGATTTGATCTTGGCTTCAAGCATGAGAGTCAGTCGCTGAGCCTTGAAGCCTTTGTTTTTGCGAGTGATTACAACGACAAAATCGTCTCGGTGCTGACCGGGCAGGTGATCTCGGGTCGACAAGTCGTCGAATCGCGCAACGTCTCCCGCGTTCGGCTGAAGGGCGCGGAGCTGGGACTACGCTTTCGCCCGAGCAGCACCGTTGAGGCTTGGTTGACTGCGACCTACGTGCGCGCCAATGAACGACAAGACGGCGTTGAGACGCCAGGTGACCGCATTCCACCCCTTGCCGGATCAGCAGGCGCACGCTGGGTATTCAGTCGTGCCCTTTCGCTGGAGGGATACACGCTGTTTGCCGCAAACCAGGACCGGCTTAGCCTTCGCGACGCGACGGACCCTCGGATCAATCCAAACGGCACTCCGGGGCACAGCACGGCAAATCTGGCGCTTGCATACGAATCTGGCCCGTGGTTCGCGCGGCTCGCCTACGAGAATCTGTTTGACTTTTCATACCGAAATCACGGCTCGGGTATCGACGCGCCGGGCGCAAACTTCATCCTAAGCATCGAGCGAGAGTTAAGCTTCTAGCGCGATCTGGATGCGCGGCTTCCAGAAGGTTACACAGATCGTGCGCATTCATCGCGCCAGCCAGGGCCAAGCTGCCAACCGTCATTCTGCGCGGAGCCGTCAGGCGCAGTCGTGCGCCAGCAATGGCGCACAAACAGCGAGGTGGAAGTCCTCGTCAAGATCAACCACGGGTCTTGTAGCTGAAGGTAACTGCGTCGGGGCGACTCGGGGTGGGAAGCAACTGGAGGCGAACGTGTAGTCCGTAGTAAGGCAAACTGGCTTCGGTTTGTTTAGGTGGTGAGCTAGCGACTTCATAGCGAGGCCCAGAAATAGTGATGGACGCTGAGTGTGGTGATTCAAGCGATCCATTGACCTAGATGGATGCTTGCAGACGGAATGCATGGAAGTTTGTGCGCAGGACGCTGGGAGAGCTGCAAGGGAGTGAGAACCGTGCAGCAGTCAGAGGGCTCATAGTAGCGTTGAAGCCGGGTAATGCTGGTGGAGCCAAGGGGCCTAGGAAGAATGATTGTCTTTGGTTGATAGCGGAGAGATTGGAAGATAGGTACGCGAATGTCGCAAGGCTGCGTGGGTGCCTGCCCGAGTACATGCTTTGATGAAGGCGCTAGCGCAAGCTGCGTTCAATCGGAGTGGCAAAGTGGTCGGAACACACCGCTATGGACCGAGGCAATGGTGAAGGCTTTGGCTTACCAGGGTAAAAGTGGTTGGTTTAGTCTAATGGACAAAGTGAGCTCAGGAACGGCGTTGAGTCGTGCCTGGGCGCGCGTGGGCCGATCCAATACTTTTCATGATCTCGGGCTGTTCTCACTCCAAGCCGCCCAAGACCATGCCCTTCACCCTCCATGAGACCCACTTAACTGGAGAGCCGTGTGCGGAAGATCCGCAAGCACGGTTCGGAGGGCGGGGAGATGTCACAGCCTTTCCGACCCCTATGCAGAATCCCCGGCGTCCAGTCGCGTCCAGCCTGAGCGAATCTCGCCTAATAAGTCCAGGCCAGCCCAGGCCAGAGCCTTGCCGTCGGCTCCTTCCAGATTTCCAGTCGGCTGGCGCAGCCTTGCCGTTCGGCTGGCTCTTGCCCTTTCTCGCCGAACAGAGAGCTTTCAACGCCAGATGCGTGCGGGCAAAAGAAAGGCCCCGCAGAGCGGGGCCTTTCGTCACTACAAACTACGATCTGCTTACAGCACGCAGAACGGATTCAGAGCTGGACCCACGCAGTTGCGTGAACCGCGATGACGGAATGCGCCACCGTAGTTGCCACGGACGCCAGGGGCTGCATTGTTGTTAGCAATCGTCAGAGCCCAGAAACCGGTAACTGGCAGACCTTCGTAACGCCAACTCAGGCTGCCGACCGTGCAGGCGGCATCGCCGTTGCATGACTCAGTAGACCGCGTAACCGTCTGTGTGGCGTTTTGCAAGAATCGAATTGACGCCCAGCCAGCACCAGCATTGAACGCAGTTGGATTCTGGAAGGAACCACTCTGTGACGTGTTGATGTTACGTGCGGTGGCAGATCCGAGGATCGTCGACGACCCACCAGCAAGCGTTTGATTGAACGTAACCACTTGGGCTTCGAAGCAAAGCTGCGGGCCCGTCGCGCCTGGAGGACGTGGCGAGAAATCGAGCAATCCACCACCTGCCGTACCTTCTTCACGGTCAAAGAAACCCAGGGCGATGTCGATGCAGGATGTTCCGGTGCCATCAGGCGTGGATGTCAGCGGGAAAATTCTGGTGAACGGAGCGACCGGTGCTGCAGCGGTGAACAATGGATCAACGTAGAAACGCTTCGTCGGGAAAGTGATAACCCACTCCGAAGCCGCGCCCAGTGTCGTATCCGTCACAAACTCGTTCAAGATCGTGTCTTGCGCCAAAACGGCCGAGACAGCGTCAACTGCGCGCGCATTGCGTAACGAATTTAGAGGCCAATTCTGTACGACCACACGGCCGTTGTCGAACACAATACTGCGAGCGCCAAGGGCTGGGATCGTGCCGAACGAGTCAACCACTGGAACACTGCCTGCATTTTGTGCGAAGAACAGCGAAGGAACCACTTCACCCGGATTCGAGTGGACTGAGTCATTTCGGAAGTCTTCAAGTGCATCAGCGTTGTAGTTGATGTAAGTACCGTTGGCAACCTGCACGATCGCAGCGCCGCCGAATAAGCCACCAGTCGGAGCCGTGGTATCAATACGCGTGAACGCACCGCCGCCTGGGGTGTAGCCAGTTGCATTGCCCTGAGTCTGCCAGTTTGAGTTCACTGCGCCGCAGTTTGCCGGAATGCCGGTGCCAGCGACGTGGGTGATGTTTCGCAGCGTATTCAGCGTCGGGAAGCCGTCACCACCAAGATTGTTAACCACGCCCATCTCGATCATTTCGAAATGGCCTTCACGGGTACGATCCAACGAGTCGGGGCCTGCGTCGGAGCCAGCGTATTGGAAGTTACGGAAAGCAACGAAGCGATTTGTCGTGCCGGCGAAAGCTGGCAGACCGGTGTTGAATCGGATGTTTGGTGCGGTGCAGCTGTTGTCGTTCGTGGTCAGCACGGCTGGGTCAGTAGCCAAAGTGCTTGCAGTCGTGATGGCAGCGGTCCAAACGTCGAACGGCGAGAGGTAAAGGTTAAAGTCGAGCACTTCGCGGGAGTTACGACCTTCCAGGAAGCGGACCTTCACGGCCTTGCCTTGGTTCGTGGTGTTGACAACCGACAGCAGAGTGTCGTTGCCAGCATTCACGGTGTAGTACGGGTAGATCAGTACCTGGCCCACGCCATCTGGGTTCAGGAACACAGCGTTCGAGACGCTGGCGATGCCCGCGACGCCAGCGATGCTGGCGACGACGGCTGTCGTCAAAGTATTTCTTTTCATTGCAACACTCCTAGGTTTGCTACAGGGCTTGTGCCAGTCTAGCCTCGCGCCGACGGGCGGTTAACCGCACTTTTATCGGTGAGACGAAACAAGAGCCCGGTGAGGATATTCGAGTCCGGTATGTTAACGCAAGTCTTTTTGCACGTCTGGCAAGTGGAACCATTCACCCTCGACCTGAATCCACTTTTCGTTCTGTACATCGATGCTCTCGACCTTGCCCACCATCTGCACCGGCATGTCGATTTCGTACGTGATGTTCAGGCGCACGAGGCAGAGCTGAGGCTCATCACACTCGGCATCAATGAAAGCGACGTCCTTCCACTTCACTGGCCGTTCGTTCATCAGCTTTGCATAGTCCTCGCGCGTCCGGGTGGCGCGGTAGCCGGGCGTCAGATAGTCATACGCCTTAGCAGCGTCCCGCTGAATCAAAAAGCGCCAGCGTGCGGTAGAGCGCTCTTGCAGCAGCGGCCGCAGCTCGCTGAGCGTCATCGCAGCTTTGGCCGGCTCGGCACCTTCGTCTGCGGGCTTGACGATCTTGGTGCCGCATGCCGTCAGCGCAAGCGCTGCGATCGTACTAAGCAAAAATTTGGTCGCTTGCTTCATGGATTTATTCTCCTTCACTTGAATTCTTGTCCTGCATCTGCTCACGGTATTGCTGCGAGCGGTTTGTGTTGCGGCGGTCTTCCTGGATCAGTGCATCAAGCCCTTCAAAGCGCGCCTTGTATTCGTCCGTCAGCGTTTGCATCTCGTCGGCGCCGCCGCGGATGACCGTGGGCGTGATCAGCACAAGCAGCTCCGACCGTGAAGATTCCACGCGAGTCGAACCGAATAATCTACCCAGCAGTGGAATCTTGTTCAGGCCGGGAACGCCTGATTTGCTGTTGTTGCTGGATTGTTGGATCAAGCCACCAAGCAACACGGTCATGCCGCTTTGCACGGCAATTTCGGTCTGGATCGTCTTTTGGTTGACCGGGACATTGCCACCAATGGCGTCCGCCGATGCGCCGGGCGTGCTCTGCTCCTGCGAGATCTCCATGTAAACCATGCCACCGGGATTCACGCGCGGCGTCACCGAGAGGGAGATGCCGGTGTCGCGGAACTGCACGAAGCCTTGCGAGCCACCAATGCCGCCAGCGCCACCACCCACCCCGCCGCCGACACCTTGGTTAAAAAAGCTGGAAACCACTGGAATCTGCTGACCGACATTGATCGATGCTTCCTTATTGTTCAGCACCACCAGAGACGGGGCCGACAACACATTGACATCGCCCTCACTTTGGATAGCGGTGATCACGGCACGTGCGCTGCGCGCATCGAAAATGTAGGTAAGTCCGCCACCACCGACAAGACCACCAAGACCCGGATTGGGGGTAGTTGGCCCTGGGCCAGCTGTTCCTGTTCCTGTTCCTGTTCCTGTTCCTGTGCCGGTACCCGTTCCAGTGCCGGCTCCGGCACCCGTACTTCCGGTCGGCAGCTGCAGGGTACTGACGAAGTTCTCCAGGTACCACTGGACCCCGAAGTTGAGGTTGTTGGTCAGCGCCACCTCAAGAATCCGCGCCTCGATATGAACCTGGAGAGGCTCGATATCCAGACGCCGCATGGCGCTCTTGATCACGTCAAACTGGGACGGGGTGGCGCGAATAAGCAGGGAGTTGTTCTCTTCAACCGCAGTAATCCGAATGTCCTCGGCGCCTTCGAACAGGCCGGTACCAGGAGCGCCCGTGCCGGTTGAGGTCGCGGTTGGCGCATTTGGCACCGGCGGAACCGGCTGGTTTTGCGAGGTAACCGGGCGTCCACTGCTGGAACCAATCTGACCTCCGCTCAAACCGGGTGCCACGCGACCACTCGAGCTGCTAGAGGAACGCTGACTCTGCTGCCCAGTGAAGATCTCGTTCAGGCGATCGGCAAGATCCACGGCCTTGACATTCTTGACGTCGTACACGTACAGCCGAACGCCAGAATCGCTACCGCCACGATCCAGCTTCTTGACCCACTTCTCCACTTCTTTGAGATAGCGCTGCTGCGGCGTGATCACCAGAACCGCGTTCAGTCGCTCTACCGGAAGCAATTTGATCATGCCAGCGAGTGGAGAATTCTGGTCTGCGAAAACGGCTTCGAGCTCTGGCATCAGGTCCTTGACTTCAACTCGCTCTAAAGGCAGCAGGCCAAAGGACATACCGGCCATCCAATCAACATCAAAGGTTCGCAGCGTGTCGATGTAGTTTCGCAAGTCCTGCTCGGTACCGCCCAGAACAATCAGGCTGCGCGCGTTGTCGGCACGCAAAACAGCACCCGGCCGACCAAAGGTCTGCATCAGTTTTTCCGCCTCAATCGCGGCGACATAATTAAGCGACACGGCGCGCACCTGATAACCAGGCACTTGCGGTCCTGGGTTCACTCTCGGCACGACATTGCCGCGCACGGCGTCTGTGATCGGAGTGATCAGGTATTTCCCATCGCGCCAAACAAGTGCGGTGTTGTTCAATGACAGCAGCATTTCCAGAATGCCCATGGCCTGCTCAGCGGCAACCGGCTGGGTGGTTGAGAAGGTCACTTGGCCACCCACACCCGGCGCGATCACGTAGTTCTCCTGCAGGAATTCACCAAGAATCGCCTTGACCACCTCGGGAATACCGGCCGCCTCAAAATTGAAGCTAGCTTGCCCGTCCACCCGGATCCGGCGCGCCGGATCGCGCGGCTGTTGCTCTTGCATAAATTGCCCAGTGCCTGGGCTTAGCTCTTTCACGACCGGCTCATCGTCCGCGGCGTTGTTGCCCAGATCAATGGTGTCGGTAGACTCGGCCTCCGCTCGGCGCTCCGCTTGTGCGCGCGCGTCGCTTGCCCGTGAGCGCTCAGGGATTGGCGCTACCGAGGCGCAGCCCGCGAGCACTAAGGGCAGCAGTACAGCCGAGATGGTGCCCCGCAGTGAAAGCAACCTGCTAGGCATGAATTCAAAGTTACTCATCTATTCACTTCCCTGATTCTAGCCGCCGCCTTGTTTGGCGGCTTCTGCGCGCATCTGTGCGCGACGCTCTTCAATAATGCGACGAACTTCCTCTTCGCGCGCCGCCTGGTCGGCGGCCGGTGGGGCAGCTGCGGTTACTTGCACACCGGGCTGCATGCCCTGCGGCTGGGGCGCCATTTGTGCTTGCCCAGGATTGTTGCCTGGATTTCCTGGATTCCCTGGGTTCTGTAGCGCTGCGTTCGCCATGGGCGGTGGTGGTGGCGGCGCAGCACCGGTCAATTTGTTGACATCCAACTTCAGTTCAGCCAGTCCCTGTCCAGCACCACCATCAAAAACCGCTTTGCGAGGCTCGATCGACTTCAAGGTCCAGCCCATCAGTTCGCCCGGCATCGACATGCCTTCCTTCAGCACCATGACTTTAGAGCTGTTGTTGTCGCGCACCAAAGCGAGCCGCTGACCGGAGGCATTGACAATGGTTCCAGTGAGCGTGGCATTCAGCGGCACGGGCGGCCGATCATCCGGCTTGAAGGCCGCCGTGGTTTCAATTTTTTGCGGCGTGCGAGTGGCGCTAAACAAGGGCCGCGCCCTGATTTCATCAAAGCTCGGCTCGGGAGGAAGCGCGTGATTGCTCTGCCGGAGCGGCTTCAACAAAGCCATATCCACGGGCTCTGCAGCGTCGGCGAGCAGGCTATAGCCGCGCCCAAGCCCGAATCGCTGCGCCACTGCGATCAACATTAGCAGGCCACACAGGCCAGCCAGAATCATGCTCATCAACTTGCCAGATTGCGCGTTCATTGCACCACCACGTTCTTCTTTCGGATGTACCCAGAAAGATCAAATCGAACATCAAGACTGCCCAATTGGGTCAGGGCGATACCGGCATCAAAAACCGGCTGCTGATAGAGATTCAGCTCGGTGACGAACAGCAGTGGCGTGGTGTTTTCAAGCTCGTAGAAGAGCGACGAGAGGTATTCGATATCACAACGCAGACGGACCTGGATGGTGACCTTTTCGTAAGGTTCCTCACCCTGCAGCTTTTGATTCTGGCTGCTGATGACGGAGCAGCGCGATGGATTCATCGCGGGCCCGGAAAGCACGTCCTTGATTTTGGTGTTGAGGCCCGCCGCCGCAAGATCAAAGGTTTCTTCAGGCAGAAAATAGGTATTGCTGGCCTCAAACGTCTGAATCTCGCCCAATCGACGCTCAAGCATCGGCTTCTGAGCGAGTTTTGCGCGCAATTGATGCTCCTGTTCAACCAGCTCCTCGACTTGACCACCCACCTCGGCTCGGCCACGAAAGAACCAGGAGAAACCAGCAAAATACACCAGGGTCGCAACAATGAAGAGCATGCAAAGAGCCAGCACTTGGCCCTTTCCGGGTGGCGGAAGCAAGGTCACGCCGACACCTCAACATCACAGCTTGCTTGCGCTTTAAGGTCCAACTGCACCGTAAAGCGATCCTTGCCGGTACCCGGATCAGGCTGGATGACGCCTTGAACCTGCGGGTTCATGACCGTCTCGGCTTTTTGCAGTAAGCCGATGAGCTTATTTGCTTCCGCCGACTGTCCCTGAATCTGGACCTGATTGCCGATGAACGAAATGCGCTCGAGCCAAGTGTCATTAGGGAGCCGCTGGGTCAGCTCGAACATCACCTTGATCACCTTCGCAGACGTGCATTTGCGTTCTGCCAGAAAATTGGCGCCCACAATCGCGTCCTTGACCCTGGATTCCAGCTCACGCACCGAGTTGGCTTCAAGCTCTTCGCTGACAACGACCTCACTTAACTGCGCGAGCGCGATCCTACGTCCGTCAAGATGCTGGGACATGACCAGCATCAGCAGCGCGAACGCCGAAAGACCGAGAATCCAGTTCAGGCGCGTGCGCTGATCGACCACGCCAACGCGCTGAGACTGCGGCAGAAAATTAAAGCCCCAGAGCTCACCGGTGCGCTCGTCGCCGGCATCGGCAACGTCAAAATCCAGGCGGAAACGCCGCGCTGCCTCGAGATCAGCGTCAAGCACCGACCTGGGCACAACCGCAAGGTCGACCCAGATCTGCTGGGTGGCGCTATCGCGCTTTGCGATGCGGCTATCAAAATAGACCTGGGCCGCGGTGAACGGCGTTTGGCGGTCCATCTCAAAGGCGAGAATTTGCTGCAGATTCTCTTCTGCCGCCGCGGGAAGCTGAATACGGCGACGCAACACGCGCTGCGTGGAGAGCAGCCAGATGCGCCGCCGGACTGGGTCCCCGGGGTCATTGAGCATACGCAGCACAGCGGCGCCGTCGTGTTCTGGATCTGACAGGCTCAGCTCGTGCAGCACTTCGTCACCGCGCTGCTTGCGGATCATCAGCACGTCATCGGCCTGTCGGCGAGCGATTGCGCGTAGTGGCGGCGCGGATAAACGCGCACGCAGCTGCTCAGGCAAACAACCCAATAGCTCCTGGCGCCACCAATGAAGAAACGCAGGCACCCAGGAACGTGCGTATACGTCCGTGAGTCGTTTCAGCGGCTTTTCCAATACAGCAAATTTCACAATCTAATGATCCGAATCGCGCCAACGCATGACCCGGAAGGGTCGGTTGGCCAAGGCAGCGGGCGTCATTTGCACCGTCGCTTCAAACGACGCACTGGCGCCGGTCGGCAAGGTTGCACGAGACTCTATAGTGTACGTGATGCCGCCGCCTTGCGGCACCAAGGGAGCGCCCGTGGCCGGGTCTACAATTCCGGCGAGCGCCTGCATGGGATCAAGTGCGCTTTGTCGAAGCTCAAGTATGCGTTCGACCAGGGCCGCGTCAAAACCAGGTCGCGCACGCAGTACCTCCGCTGGCGCCATGGCGATGTTGGGCTGCCCCATACCCGAGAAAATCGTAATCGCCGGTTCCAGCAACAGGTAACGTTCGTAATCCATACCAAGCACTTGCTGCAGCTCACCTAAAGTCTCAAACGGTCGATTGCGCGGAACGTAGGAAAGTTTCGCGCGCTGATACTGCGGTTTCTCAGCGCCGTTCGGGAGCACCAGATCGTCCGGATCTCGCCAATCCACGATGGCCGCGGCAAGTGCGTCCGCCTCTTTTTTGTTCATGTCGACCGACACCAGCAGCTGACTGAGCACGCTCACGTCGGCGGCATTGATGTCGATCTTTCCGCTTTCGTCCCACAGCTTGACGTGCACTTCGAAATCCTCGATGGCGAACGTGTACTCGCGGCCGTTGCCAATCCAACGATTCTCGGGCTCGGTGTTGCGCAGCTCGTAGACGGCCCGATGCAAGCCCGCCTCAGCGGCCGTGCGTGCGCGCACGGAGTCCACCAGATTACGCGCCGAGACCGCCTCGGTGCCTGCATTAAGCACAAAACTGGACACCAAAACCGAAATCAGCACCAGCACCCAAAGCACGAGCAGCAGCGCCATGCCGGATTGTCGGCGCGCATTCACCGAATGGCTCCGGAATTGAATTGGGCACCGAAGGGCGCGCGATTGACGTTTGCATCCACCAGCATAGGCACTGCCAGATCCGGCCACACCAAGCGGGATTCCGGATCAAATTCGATGCGCAGGCGCACCATCACGGGTGGAAACTGCGGCGTTTCCCAAGACTGTGACCAGTCGCCAATCTTGCTCTGGTTATCGACGCCACGAAAGTTAAATTCAAGGCGTCGGATCTGATCGAGCAGCACAATCGGCTCTTCACTGCGATCAATCTTCTCAGCATCGAAACCGTTCAGCATCCAGAACCGAAACAACAGCTGTTTGCCGGTGAATTCCAGTTCCTGCACATAGGGGCCACCGCGTCCAAGGTACCCGGGCATCGGCGCGACATAGCGGATTTTGCGCGCTGAACCGGAAAAAACTTCGCCTGTGCCGCGCACGCGGTCTTGCGCGTAAACCAACGGCAGCATGCGGCTGAACTGATGTCGCATGAACTCATGCGTCACGCGGATTTTGCTGGTGCGATCGATTTCGGCACCGCCGCGCTCGCTGGAGCGGATCGCCGAGCTCAAACCGGCGTAAATCATCGCCATCAGAAAGGCAATGATGCCAAGCGCGAGCAGCACCTCAATCAGCGTGAAACCGCGAGCGCGCCGCATCAAAAGAAAGCTCCATCACGAACCCGTGATTTGAGGGTGGTGAAGACTTCCTGGCGCTGGAACGGAGGCTCACCCCAGGAAACGATCAGCTCAACGCGATAAAGCTGGATCGGAAATCCCGGTGAAGGCTTGACCTCTGAATCTTGCGGCTGGAATTCGCTGATATCCATCGCGAAGCGATAGTCGCGGCCGAAGTTTCCCGCCTCACGACCCACCTTAATCGGCGTATCAATGCCCACCGCGTCCAGCTTGTTCTGCGCCCACATCACAGCTTTGGAGATTTCGCCCGAGATACGCGTCATGCGCATCGCGCCCCCCAGTGCCTGGAGCACCAGACCAAAGGCGCCGACGAATACCGTCAAAGCCAGCAAGGTTTCAAGCAGCGTGAAGCCTTTGCGGCGATTCATCGCGCGCTCCGGCTGGCACTATCGGCAATGGAGATCTCTCCGGTCAACCATGACACAGCAATCTCCCAGGTACGTTGTCCGACAATCAGCGTGACCTTACCACCGGTGGAGCCACCATCCGGATAGAACCGGATCGCGCCTTCACGGCGACTGTTGATTTCTTGATCTGCGGTATACAGCTTCACTTCCATCGTCTCGGGCAACTGGATAGGCTTGCGACCGGTGATGGTGACGGTTCGTTCCTCAACGTTGATGCGCAGCACTTGCGCGGCGCGCAGTCTGAGCGCCATGGCGCGCGTGGTTCGCAGCGCCGATGCCACATCCCTGGCTGCGCCGGCCGCGCGCACGCTGTCAAGTCGCCCCACCAAACTGACGGACAGCAGGCTCGCAATCACCGCGATCAGCGATACCACCAGAATCATTTCGATCAGGGTGAAACCTCGATGGCGTTTCATGGCTCAGCCTGACTCTTTTCGCCTGTTCAGTCGGCGCTGGAGATGTCCGCGTTGCGCTCAGTGCCACCTTCGGCCTTGTCTGCGCCCAGCGAGACCACGGCAAAACCTTGCGCCGATTGGGCATCAAGCTTGAGCACGAAGCTGTTGCTCCAAGGGTCGCGCAGCTGAGATTCCGTGGTGTACTGCTTCCAGTTCTGCGCGTTCGCAGGTTTCTTGACCAAATCTTCAATCTTGCTCGGCAAGGTGTTGTTGTCGAGATAGAAAGCCTGCACGTCCGTGGCCAGTTTGCGCACTGCTGCGGCAGCCTGCTTTTGCTTTGCAGCCTCGCCCTGGCCAATGACATTGACCGCCACCATGGTGGCAATAAAGGCAATGATGCCAAGCACCAGAATCATCTCGATCAGACTGAAACCGGCTTGAGTGGAACGATGACCTTGCATGGATACCTCATGAAATAGGCGGCAAATGAAAGCTTAGGGCAAGCTCTGGGACGGTGATAGAGCCAGCGTGCTGAACGTTCAGCACGCTTCGAGTTCCTTGCTCGGCCCAGATCGGCCCCAGATCGGCCCGATCAACTGTTCGCAGCGCCAGAAACGAACAGACCCCGGACATGCCGGGGTCTGGTTCTGTGTGCTGTGCGCGCCCGCCGAATGCGGCAGGCGCTGCAAGCATGCGACTTATTGCTTCTTCAGCTCAGTACGTCGATTGTTAGCGCGACCTTCAGCCGTGTCGTTGGTATCAATCGGCATTGACTCGCCAAAACCCTTGTGACCGGTGAGATTGTCCTGCACGACGCCGTTGGAAAGTAGGTAGTCATAGACGACCTTGGCGCGACATTCCGAGAGCACTTCATTGTAAGCGTCGGTACCCACCGCATCCGTATGGCCCTCAACCGAAACGCGCAGGGAGTGGCTCTTGAGCACATCGACAGCATTGTTGAGGATGGCAACGGCATCCGAGCGCAGGGTGCACCTGTCGAAATCAAAGTTAACGCCGCGCAGATCAATCACTTCGGCGACTTCACAGCCCGTAGTGCGATCCACCATGGTTCCTGGCGCCGTATCTGGGCACTTGTCCGATGCGTTTTTTACCCCATCACCATCATTGTCATCGCGCATCGGCGCGGGCGCAGGCGCAGGCGCATCAAGCATGGGTTCTGTGTTTGGCTCACCCATATCTTGCACTTCCCGCTCGATTGCGGGTGTGCTGGCGCGCTCACCAAAGGCGTAACTCAGACCAACGGTGGTCAGCCAATCACTATAGTCATCCTGGCCAATGATCGATTCGTCATCGGCGTCGTAGCGATAAGCCACCTCGCCGCGGAAGCTCACCTTGTCACTAATCACCGTCTGCAGGCCAGCACCTGCATGCATGCCCCAGTTGCGACCGCTGATGTTGCCGCCCGGTACGTCAACTTCGCTGCGAATGGAACGCAGTCCAAGCAGTGCGTACGGACGCCAGCCTTCGCGCTCGACATCCCCGAGAAAGACGCGGGCATTAAAGCCGACGTCCATGCTTTCCCAGTTGCCGGAACGCTTCTGGAGGTCAGCGGCGGTGCGCATCACGTCAAGGTCAAGGAAAACGCGCGAATTGATAAAGCGGCCGATGCCGACACCCAACACCAGCGCATTGTCTGCGTCACGCTTTTGATCGTTGAAATTGACCCCCGCATAGGGCGTGAGCATCCAGCGGTCATCGTATTCCGACTGGGCCATAGCGGCCTGCGCGCAGAGCGCGGAACCTACCGCAATAAATAGCAATTTACGAAGCATCATGTGGTCTCCAGTTGGGTGATGGGATGGCCCTGAAAGGGCTCAGGCCTAAGCTTGCGAAAGATAACACGGCAAAATAGACCGGAATTCGGGCGACGCGCCGGGTTGGTGCGTTCAATGCAAAGAATTCGTACAAGTTAGCCGGAGCGCAGCCCCGCGTCGGTGCGCTACCGAACGCAGCACGCACTCAAATGCAGCGCATTCACCGCACAGAGCATGCCGGCATCTGCAACACTAAGCACCTTGGGAACTACTAGAAACCGTAGCGAGCGGTTCGAGTGCAAGGCGCACGGCGCGCAGGAACCTCAAGGTACAAGTGGGTACCTGAGGATTGAAGAGCACCGCGCAACGAAGCAATCGGGCCGCGCAGCAGGTTTCTGGAGGTTCCCCTTGGATGCCAATGCCTGGGAGGCGCACATGAACAACACTAGAGAGTTTCTGCTGCCCGATCTGGGCGAAGGACTGCCGGATGCCGAGATTGTCGAGTGGAAAGTGAAGCTCGGCGATGTGGTGTGCCTGGATGATCCACTGGTTGCGATGGAGACCGCCAAGGCCGTAGTCGATGTTCCATCGCCGTTTTCCGGCACGGTGCTGCGCCTATATGGCGCCGCGGGCGATGTGATTGAAACCGGCAAACCGCTGGCGGCCTTCGAACTCAATGATGGTCCGCAGCGCGCCGCCGGTCATGACACTGGGCATCATCATGGCGCGGCTCCGGCAGCAAGCGCGAGCGCGTATGCGCCAACACGCTTACCGGAGGCGCCGGTTGCGCCACCCGCGCCGCGTAGCGATAGCGGTACCGTGGTGGGAAGCGTAGTAGCCAGTGATGCGCTCCGCATCGATGCGGTGGTGGAGAGCGGTGGTATTCGCGCCATGCCAGCGGTCCGCGCGCAAGCCAAGAAGCTGGGCATTGATCTGAAGCGCATCCGCGGCACCGGAGCGCTGGATAGCATCACCATGGATGACCTACGGCGCTTTGCCGCGCAGGAGCCAACGCAGACGCAGCCAAGAGTGGTCGAACCCGCACCTCGATATGTAGACACCGCGGCTACGGCACACCCAGCTGCACGCCCAGCAACGTCGAATGCATCAGCTGATTCGCCGGCACGACCGGGATCATCTGCGTCGGGGCCTAGGTCGGGGCCTGCGTCGGCGCCTGCGTCTCAGGCCGCTTCCGGCGCTGAGCCGCTGCGCGGTGTGCGGCGGAACATGGCGCGTACGATGAGTGCGGCGCACGCTGAAGTGGTGCCCACGACCTTAATGGACGATGCCGATATTCATCAGTGGCAGCACGGCCAGGACATCACGGTGCGGTTGATCCGCGCCATGGTGGCGGGCGCGCGCGCTGAGCCAGCGCTCAACGCTTGGTTCGATGGCAAAGCTGGCACTCGCACGCTGCATCAGAAAGTCGATGTTGGCATTGCTGTGGATACGCCTGACGGGCTTTTTGTGCCAGCACTGCGCAACGCCGATGTGCTGGACGCGGCGCAATTGCGCACCGCATTGAACCGACTGCGCGAACAGGTCAAGCAGCGCGCCATCCCCGCTGAGGACCTGAGCGGCTATACGCTGATGCTGAGCAATTTTGGCATCTATGCCGGGCGCTATGCCACGCCGATCGTGGTGCCACCCTGCGTCTGTATCCTTGGCGCTGGAAAGCTCCGCTATGAGGCGGTGCCGGTGATGGGCAGCATTGCGGCCCATCGCATGATTCCCTTGAGCTTGACCTTTGATCATCGCGCCTGCACGGGCGGCGAAGCCGCGCGCTTTTTGCGCGCCATGCTGGATGACCTGGCGCGTCCCAGCTAACTTTCATGGCCCGAAGCCACCCCGGAGCATGAAGCGCGTCGTCAGGATCGTTAAAGCCGGTCATCTCGAGCGCAGGGAGGGATCTCAAATCTGCCCGGAACAGGATTTCTCCCTGCGGTCGAAATGACAAAGCCGGTCGAAAAGACGTAGCCGGTCGAAACAACATACCCGCCAAGGGCCCTTTCCCGTGCTTCGACAGGCTCAGCCCGAACCGCTGTCATACCTTTAGGGCGATTTCGGGCACAGCAATGCGCGCACGCGCTCCGGCATTTCGGCCGCGCAGGCGGCACTGATGTCACCATGGTGCATATCCAACCAGCTGTCGATCAACACGCTGACCGCGTCGGTGGCGAAAGCGCGCTGACGTGGATTCAAATCCGTGCCCGGCGTGACCGTGCCGCCACGAACCGTGATCCCGCCGCTGCCAATCATGCTCATCAGGAACGACAGCACCTCTTTGAATCCCACCGGATCGCGGAACTGAACGCCCTGCAGGCGGTTCGGCAGCTCGTCGGCAAATGGATCGCTGTATTGGCGAAAGGCGCTACGTGAGTCCGAGCGCCCGGCGCCGTCATCGACTTCCGCGCGCGCGGCATCGCTCAGACCCGAAAGCAGATCAGTGCTGCTGCGTGCTGGACCCAATACTGGACCTGATTCTCGACCTGACACCGGCCCTGAAATCGGCCCTGAAATCGGCCCTGATACCGGGCCAAATCCGGCGTCGTCTAAAGGATCAACCGGAGCGCCCGCCTCCGCCTGAGCAGGCACGTCGGCCTCGGTTTCGATATTCGCATCAAGCGTCAGATTCGGGGCCTGCATCTCGCTACGCACTGCCGCAGCGTTCGCAAGCGACTGGTCCAGCAGCTCAATTTGACGCGGCGCAACTTCCAGGTTCGGCTGTTCCGGGCGTGCTGGAGCCGCAATCGCAGACGGCCTTACCGGCGTAGTCTGCACGCGTGGGGCATCCGGAGCCTTTGCGCTGGGCTTGACGATTTCGAGTCTGGGTCGCTCCGGAAGCACGCTCGCCTCAATCGCCTCAATTTTGGACTCGATCTTGGTCTCCGATTGCACGGCCGGTGCAGCGAGCGCTTCGACGGCAATTCTTGGCCGCTCGGGCGTGGGCCGCATGGTTGGCCGAGGCGGCACCACGCTTGGTGCCAGCTGGCTCAATACCGGACCTTTTTGCGGCGCCACGGGCGGCGCCTCCGGCGCCTGCGCAGCTGGCTTTGCCTCGCGTTGGACCTCCAGTCTGGCCGGCAGTGTGGCCAACACGGGCGGGAGCCTGCTTGGCTTGGGAACCTCCAGTCGCTGGGCCGGTATTGGCGCCACCGGGGACGCGTCCGCCCACTCACGGCTGGCTGCAAGGTCCACCTCAGGCGCCCGCAGCATGTCGCTCGGCTGGAGTTCTGGCGTGTTCTGCACGATTTTGGGCGGCTCGGGGGCTAGCGCCGAAACCTCGGGCATCGCCGGTCGCAGCGCGCTGGGCGGCGGCGCAATCACTTCAGCGGGGACCGCCGATTGTTCGAGCTTTGCCAGCGCCTGCTCAAGTTCTGGCGTACGTGGCGCGCGTGCAGTTGGTCGCTCACGCTCAATCCCAAGTCGGGCGCGCGGCGCGGCTACGCTGGGAGCCGCATCCTGCAGGAGCTGGTCGAGCGGCATTTCAATGGGCTCCGGCAACGACGGCATGATCGGCAGCGATCCCACCGGCTTAAGCAAAACCGCGACCACGATGATCTGCACCCAAATGCTAAGAAACCAAGCGGCTACGCTCAAACTGCGACGCGGCACATCCGAGCCGTGGCTGCGCGGCTTTCGGGTGGCAAACCATTGCCGCGGCACGGGCAGCAGCAATACCGGTCCGGAGCGCGCTTGCATCGGCATGGCAATCAGCGATACCAGCCGTCGGCTAGGCGCGTGCCATCAGGCTCTTGAAACAAAAAATGTATCCCTGCGTAGACCTTAGGATCCACCGCGAAGCCGTTCCCGATGGCTTGCACAACGAACCGATGAACTTCAGATAAAGCAACTTCATGCAGGCGAATGTTCTCGCCCCCAACGCCACCGCCCGCGTGCACGCGGTTCAGGCCGCTGGCGCGAAAAAAATGCATGTGTTCGGTGCTCATGCCTGCAGAGCTGGGTCCGCCCATCAAGAGCTTGATCTGTGTTGCCTCGTAGCCGGTCTCTTCGAGCAGTTCGCGGCGCGCACTATCGATGGCTGCCTCTCCCGCCAGATCAATGCCGTCCCCGACCAGTCCGGCGGGAAACTCAATGGTCAGGCATTGGATCGGCACCCGGAACTGTTCAACCAACAGCACGCGACCCTCGCGCGTGGCCGATACGATGACCGCGGCGCCGCCTGGGTTGGTCCGCTCCACGTATTCCCAGCTGCCCCGCTGTCGCAGGTTCAGCCAGCGCCCGTTGAACAAAGTGCTGCTATCGTTGGTCACTTGTTTGCTGCCTTGCTTTGGAATTGAACTGCGGTGGACACGCTGCCGTAGGTTCGCTGCAAGGCGAGCGCTGAGCGTGCCGCTGAAGGTCCGAGTCACGGGAAACGAGGAAACTGGGAACCTGCGCCCGGTCTGCTGGTCAGCGCCGAAGTCACAGCTTAACCGCGCACGATTTGAATCGTGCTCAGCGAAACCAAACCATCTGCCAAACCATCTGAAGGTCACGCATGAATCGAGTCTCTATCTTTATCTTGGCAGCGCTCTGTCTTTTGGCAGCCCTCACGCTGCCCGTGCAACCCGCCTGGGCCCAGCTGAAGCCAGGCGGCGTATCACAAAGCCCTGTTGAGGTTGAAGTGAATCAAATGAACGATCTTGCGGCTTTGATGCAGCGGGTTGAGGAATATGAAAGCAAAAAGGAATGGCGCAATCTCGCCTTTGCTTGGCGGCGCATCAGCCTATTGCGGCCCTACAGCACGGACGCGCTGTACCAGCTGGCACGCGCGTATGCGCTGGACAAGAACCTCCCCAATTCGTACGACATCCTGGTCAAGCTGCAGAAGCAGGGTATGCGATATGACCCGGACCAGAGCGATGATTTCAAGAATATTCGTGATACCAGTGTGTACGAATACATCGCCAAGAATCTGCAAGCCAACGCCAGGCCGTTTGGCAAGGGCACCGTCGCATTTACCTTGAAGTCTGATGTCGAGCTGATTGAGAGCATCGGCTACGACGCCAAAACCAATAGCTTCTTTTTCGGCAGCGTGCGCACCGGAGAAATTCTTAAGTCAGATGCAAACGGCAATGCCAAGTCCTGGCTCAAAGCTGATCCGGGCGAGTCGCACTGGGGCGTTTTCTCACTGCTGGTTGACCGCGCCAGAAACAGGCTGTGGGTGGGAACAGCGGCGCAACCGATGTTCAACGGCTATGACGCGACCGATTTCGGACGTGCGGCGATCCTAGAGCTTGATCTGGACAGCGGCAAACGACTCGCAGTGCATACCATTCCTTATGACGGGGTTGGCCATATTCCGGTCGCGATGACGCAAGCCAAGGATGGCACGCTGTACATCAGCGACGCCCTGATCCGCGGCATTTATCGCCTCAGCAAGGGAAAATTGGAGCCGTTCTTTGGCTCTGACGCATTCACCAGCCTGCGCGGCATTGCGCTCAGTGCGGACGAGCAGCTGCTGTACATTTCAGACTACGAACTTGGCGTGCACGTCTTGAGCATTGCGCAGCTGCGCGCGATACCGATGACGGCCGGGGACCAGAACATGGGCGGCGTTGAAGGGCTGTATCTGCACAACAACGAGCTGATGATGCTGCAAACCGGCACCTACCCAACCCGCCTGCAGCGCGTGGTGCTCCAGAATGATGGCGTCACGGTCAAGGTATCCGTGCCGCTGGAGGCCAACAAGCCGGAGTTTCAGGAGCCCACTGTCGGTGTGGTGATCAACTCGGATCTTTACTACATCACCAATAGCCAGCTGCTCGGCTATGGCGTGGATGGCAAACCCATCGCTGGTATCAAGCCCCAGCGTCGGGTGATTTATCGTACGCCGCTGAATCAACCACTGCCGGCTGCACCACCCACTCCGGCATCGTTGAAAAACCGCATGCGCCAGTTGCAGGAGCAACGTGAGAAGGCAGCAGCTCCGGCCAACCCAGATGCGGCACCCAAAGCACCCGAAGTTGTTGAGCAACCTCCGGGTCAATAGCGCTTGTTTCGGCTGCGCCGCTGGCTGGGCTCAGCCGATGTTTGAGTTTGGTGACCAGTTTTCCAAGATTTTCTGCGTGTGCCGATAGCCGATCTCAATGGCACGCTCAAAGGCACCCCAGTTCAACAGCTCAATCTCAGCCACCGGCGGCTGCACTAGCAGATCCGATTGCATGCGGTTGTTGCTTGAGGTGGTGGCTGAGTTCACCATGCCTGCGCGCAGCAATATGCTGACGATTCCGGGTCGACGCGCGCGCCCGGTGACGTGATCCCAAACCATGCGCCAAGCGGTGGGAAGAAATGCCTCGTCGACGTTCGTCGAAAGCGCCTGTTCACCGGCCACATCAACCCCGATCACCGGACCGAAGTGACGCGGGCGCATCAGGTTGACCGGCAGGTTGTCGATCACTCCGCCATCGACCAGCACTTCGCCATTTTCAAACACCGGCGGCAGCACTCCAGGAATCGCGATTGATGCGCGCAGCGCTCGCCAAAGCAGGCCCTCACTGTGCACGTGCGACTCTGCACGCGTGAGGTTGGAGCTGACACAGAAATAGGGCATCGGCAAATCTTCAATGTCACGATCGCCATACTCGTGGCGCAACAGCCGCGCGGCCTTGCGCCCGGCAACCAGGGAAACAAAGGGCAGCGTGTAGTCGTTGAGCGGATTGGTATCCACAAAGCTGCGCTTGTAGGCGGTATAGAGTTCCAGATCATTCCACTCCAGGGCGATGCCCGCGGCAATCACAGCTCCGATCGAGGTGCCGGCGACTTGATCAATTTCTACCCCGGCCTCGCGCAGCGCCTGGATCACACCCAGATGCGCGAAACCGCGCGCGCCACCGCCGGAGAGTACAAGCGCAACGCCGCGTCCAGTGAGCAGACGCGCGACGCGCCGCCAATCTTCCGCATGACGGACGTGGTGGTGCATCGAGAGACCCGTCATGTGCTTCCATGCGCGTGCGCGACCGGGCCGGATCGGACCCTCATGGAGCAGAAGCAGACGAACATCCTTCTCCAGTTCGCCCAAGTAATCGGGCAGCGAATGCTCCGCGGCATCGGCGCGCGCCAGAAACAGCACCTGATCGGACTGGCGGGCACAGCGTTGCGCCCACGCGCCCTCGGCGCCCAGATAGAGCAGCAAGGCCTCGGCGTTCTCCAGCTGCTGAAAATCGCGCGCGCGCCATTGGCTGCAGCGCGCTTCGGTCAGCAGTTCAACTCTTTGAAAGCGAGCGAGGGCTTCCACGAACCGATGCGCCTCTTGCTCCAGGCCAGCGATATTCGGCCCGAGCAAAGCCAGCGCCTTGGACGGACGCCGGCGCGGCTGACTCATCGCAAGATCCAAGCGCTGGAACGCAAGTCGAGTCAGCACTGCCATCGCGCTAGCGTGCATGGTCAACAGCTGCTCGAAATCAGCAGTCGCGAAGCGCAGCACCTCACTGTCGCGCACCGCGACCACGCTGGCAGAGCGTGATTTGCCAGACAGCAACGCCATCTCGCCGACGGTTTCCCCTGGGGAGATGTAGCCTACGACGCGCCGTTGAGCACCCTTGCGCGCAACGAAAGCGCCGCTAAGGACCACGTAGACAGCGTCTGCGGCTTCACCCTCGGAGAACAATAGCGACCCGCCCGGAATCGCAAGACTGACCAGTCGTGCCGCAAGCGAAACCAGCGCTTGCTCGTCAAGGTCGCGAAAGAGTGGCAGTTTGCGCAGCTCGTCGACGTGGGTCTGATCATGATCCATGCTTCAGTATGCGCCTCGAAACGAATCCAAAAGAAGCCAGGCGGCGCTTACAGATCAAACCGCGGCATGCGCTTTTCCATAAATGCCGCAGCACCTTCTGCAAAGTCCGGCCCATCGAATAAGGCGTCAAACTGCGCCCGGGTTGCGCTGTCGCCAAAGCGCTGTCCGTCCGCAAGCTTGAGCAACGAGAGCTTGATGGTGGCGATTGCGCGCGGCGAACTGTCCGCGATTGAGCGCAGCAAATCGGCCAGCGCCGCTTCAATGACATCTTCGCCCACCAGTCGGGTGACCAGACCACAGCGTTTTGCCTCGTCAGCGTCCAGGATGGCACTCAGCAACAGCATTTCGCGCGCGACCGCTGGCCCAACCAAGTCAACGAGGCGGCGCATATCGAGCAGGCTGTAAGCCAGTCCAAGGCGCGCCGGGGTTACCGAAAAGCGGGCCGAAGGGGCCGCAATGCGAAAATCGCACGCCGAGGCCAACCCCAGCCCGCCGCCGAAACAGCTGCCTTCGATCAGCGCAATTGTGGGCATGGGTAAGCGATAGACACGCTGCTGCGCACGCTGTACCGCAATGTGATTTCGCTTCATCCAAACCTTGTCTTGCAGCTTGAGCTGCAGCTCGGCGATATCGGCACCGGCTGAAAAATGCCCTCCCGCACCGACCAAGACGACCGCGCGCAGCTTACTTGCGCGTTCAAACGGCTTGAGTATGCGGTCAAGCTCGCTCCACATGGCTTCGTTCAAGGCGTTTCGCTTATCTGGCCGCGCGAAAGTGATGCGCAGCACGCCGTGTTCTTGCTCAGTGCGGAGCAAGCAGTCAGTGAGGCTCATGCTTGGCTCCTGTGCTCATGGATGAAACGCCCGCTCTGTGCGGCGGGAGTGAGCGAAATGTAAACCATAGCAGGCTGTTTCCGGACCGCAATGGCTGCGAGCGACGTGATTTCGGCGGGCCGCCCGCATGAACAGGCCGTCGCCTTCAGCGCTTGGTCGCTGGCGCCGAGCGCGGCACCGGTGCATTGAGCACGTAAACGGTATGCCCATCCTGGCTACAGCCAGGCGTAACGGTGGCAATGGTCCAACCTTCGGCCAGGAAACGCGGCAGGGCTTCGCCATCACCGTAGCGCTCTTGCTGCTGGCTTTTGAGCAGCCACGAGGTGTAATTGTCGCTGATCACCACGCGCTGTCGCGCCTCAGCGCTGGCACCTTGAGCGAGCATCAGGGCAAGCGCGGCGAGCGACGTGCGCAGCTCGCAACCGATTGCTTTATGTTTTTGGCTCATCTTCAGCTCCCCGTCCTAGTTTTTAAGGCAAAGCATGCGAGCGACACAGCGCAAACATCTATCAGCCAACGTCGAACGTACTGCAATCTCTTGGTCACGGAGCCAATGATCTGGCCGATGATCTGGCCAATGATCTGGCCGATCATTTTCCCGGTACATCGCCCCAAAGGTACTTATGCAGCTGCAGCTGCAGCCTTACCGGCAAGCGATCGGCAACAATCCAATCCGCCAGATCGGTTGGCGAGAGCTGTTTGAAGCTTGGCGAAAACCACACTTCGCAGCGTTCCGGCAGGGCGCGCTCGGCAAGCAGCGCACGCGCCCACTCGTAGTCGTCGCGATCGCATAGCACGCACTTGATTTGGTCATGCGGAGTCAATAAAGCCAGGTTTTCCCAGCGATTGCGCGCCACTTCCCCAGAACCCGGAGTCTTGATATCAAGCACGCGCGACACCCGCGCATCCACCTGCCCTATATCCAACGCGCCGCTGGTTTCCAGGCTAACCGCGTAGCCGGAATCACACAGCGCCTTGAGCAACTCGCGACAGCCGCGCTGCGCCAAGGGCTCACCGCCCGTGACGCAGACATGACGCACTTGGAAGCCGTTTACGCGCGCGACGATAGCGCTGAGTGAAGAACGTTCGCCGCCGTGAAAGGCGTAGGCGCTATCGCAATAATGACAGCGCAACGGGCAACCGGTGAGGCGCACAAACACCGTTGGCCAACCTGCGCTGCGCGCCTCGCCCTGAAGCGAAAGGAAAATCTCCGTGATCCGGAGCGTCAGGCGAGCGGACGCGTCGGTATCAGACGCGTCAGGTTCCATGACTTCCAGACCCATGAGCGCTTGGCGCTAGCGCGCCGACTCCAATTCAAGCGCGCGCAATCGGGTCTGCGCCAGGCGCGCAACGGGCGTCTGCGGGAAGCGCTGAATAACGCTGCGCAGCGTCTCCGCAGCCCGTGCACGATCACCAAGCTCCTGATGGCAATAACCAATCTTCAGCAGTGCATCCGATGCCTTGCCGCTGTTGGGAAACTGCGACATCAGCTGTTGAAACGTTTGTAGGGCAATTTTGTAGTTTTGCGTCACGTAATACGACTCACCCAACCAGTAGGTTGCGTTATCGACGTACTCACCGGACGGGTACTTCCGAACAAAGCCCGCAAACAAACGGGACGCTTCCGAGTACTTGCCCTGCTTCAATGCTTCAAAGGCTTGGTCATACTCGGCTCGCTCTTCGGCAGCATTGTTCACCGGAGGCGGCAACGCCTCGGCTGTCGTGCTGTCGGGCGTGCTGCGCGGCGGTAGGGTTGGCTCGGGCTCACCAGCCATCATGCCTGAGCTATCCGGCGGCGGCGGCGGCGCTTGCACCGTCGGCGCTGGACCTGCCGGAAGCGGCGCGCCACTGAGCGACTGAATACGTGTATCAAGATCAAGATATTGATCGCGAGACCGCTTTTTCAGCGCTTCGAGCTCAAAGCTCTGCTGCTCCACGATCCCACGCAGACTCTGCACTTCGCCTTGCAGTTCATTCAAGCGATTCAGCAGTTCCATCATGTTTTGTTGCGCGCTGGTGCCGCCCTGAACTTGCTGCTCCAGACGGTTGACACGCTCGGACAAACTGAGCCGGCTTTGTGCGGCTGCTGGCAACACAAAACAAACGGCGGCCACGAGGGCCGCCGTTGGCATCAGTGAGCGCAGCGAAGATTGCACTGCTGCATTCATGATCGCTTACTTCTTGGTGTAAACCAGTTCAACGCGACGGTTGTTGCTCCAACAATCTTCGGAGCTTTCCGTGCAGGTTGGACGCTCTTCGCCGAACGAGGTGACCATCAGCTGGCTGCTGTCCGTGCCCTTGGCCTTGAACAGATCGCTCACCGAGTTGCCACGGCGCTCGCCGAGACCCATGTTGTATTCGCGGCTGCCGCGCTCGTCGGCGTGCCCTTCCAGGCTCAACGCCCACTGACCATTCAGGCCAAGATACTTGGCGTGGCAATCAATCGTGGCCTGAAATTCAGGACGTACGCTGGACTGGTCGAAATCGAAGTTGACCACACGCACTTTCAGACATGGCGCGGCGTTCGGATCGTTCGGGTCGGCGACGCTGAAACCATCACTCGTGTCGGTGTTGTTGGTTTGGACCTGGGTTGGTCTGGGATCGGAAGGAGTCGTGGACCTAACGTCGTCTTTCACAGTCTTATTGCCGCAAGCAGCCAAGCCCGCCACCGCGAGAGCGATGACCAGTACGCGCATCGTGTTATTCATAAGTTGTATTCCCCACAGAGGTTGTTAAAGGCATCAGAACAGAGCTGCGAAATGTTGCAAAAGCGCGCTCTAACGTGGCCTGAACGGTCCCCACGCTGGCTCGCGCACATCCCCCTCGCTTGAAGCCAGGCGTTGTTTCAATCGGGTACCGTCTACAGCAGCCGCGTAGAGCACGCCACGTGTACCCTCGCGGGCCGCGTAAAGCACCATACTCGCGTTCGGAGCAAGGCTGGGCGATTCATCTAAACGACCGTCTGTGATGATGGTGGTTGTTCCCGGATCACCCCGGCTGCGATCCAAAGCAGCGATACGATACACGTTGCCGTTGCCCTGCACCATAGCCAGCAGATTGCCATCGAAGCCAACCGACACGCGCGCGTTGTATTCGCCCTGAAAGCTGATTCTTACAGGATCGCCGCCAGTTGCAGCCATGCGATAGATCTGCGGCTTGCCGCCTCGATCTGAGGTGAAAAACAGCTGCTGACCGTCAGGCGACCACTGAGGCTCGGTGTCGATGGCATAGTGTCGGGTCAGCTGCGTCAACTTGCCGGAGGCAAAGTCCATCACCGTGATCTCCGGGTTACCTGTCCGGGACAGCGTCATGGCCAATCTTGTACCGTCCGGAGAGAACGCTGGCGCGCCATTAATGCCCCGGAAACTGCTGTAGGCCTTGCGCACTCCGCTTGCTAGTTCCTGAACGATGATTGAAGAGCGACCCGGTTCGCTGCGGTTTGCCAAGCGCTCGAACGAAACATAAGCCAATCGCTTGCCATCCGGCGACCAAGCTGGTGACAGAAACGGTTCATTGTTTTTGGCAATCGCGATCGGGTTGAAGCCATCCGAATGCGCAACCCATAAGCGATAAGTGATGTCGCGGCCAACGCCGGTAGAAGTCACATAAGCGACTTGAGTGTCGAATGCGCCTCGAACGCCGAGGATTTGTTCGTAAATGGTGTCCGCAATCCGATGTGCCACGCGCCGCAAATCGCCGGGGCGACCGATCTCCGCAAAGCCCAGCAGGCGCTTCTCATTGGCAGTTTTGAGCAGTTCGTAGCTGATGCGGAAGGTGCCGTCCGGATTGTCCGTAACTCGACCAACCACCACGTATTCCTGCTTGGCCAGCTTCCAGAAGCCGAAATTCACGTCCGCCGCAGTGGTGGGCAGCTCGCCATAGCGGTCTTCCCGAAGCGCTTCAAACTTCCCGGAGCGATTGAAATTGGAGCGAATGACGCGCGCAACATCCTGCTCCTGGCTTGGCGGCGGCGCCGCACTTTCCCAAGCAAAAGGCACCACGGCAATCTTGATGCCCCCGCGCTGCCCGGGCGTGACCGTGAGTGTGCTGGTCAAGCCGGCCCCGGTTTCTCCTGCGGTTTGCGCACTGGCTAAAGCTGACGAACCGAGAATGAATCCCAGTGCCGAAAGCCAGACTACCCAAAACCTTACTGGCATCATCGATCGCATGTTGGCTCCTTCACTCAATAAAAGTGGTGTCAAACGTCATGGTAAAGCTGCGTTGTGCAACCTTCTCGAAACCGTTGTATGGCAACGGACTTGCAGCCCTGATGGCATCCTGCAGCGACTGCCTCAAAGCGTCGTCAAAAGCACACGGGGCGATCACCAGGCTTGAAACCACTTCGCCGCCGGGAATGGTGTTGATGCGCACATTGCAGCGCAGGCCGTCCGGGGTCTTACCGTCGGTGCGCCAGTACGCGCGAATGTGGTTGACCAGCGCCGATTGCCACTGGGCCGCAAGATCATCGGTATCCACGTCGCCGCGCAAAGCGGATTCCTGCTCGGCAATCTCCGGCCGCTCTTGCGTGGTAGGGCTGGTGCGGTCGGCAAGCAGTTGCTCCATGGAGCGCGTCTGCTCTTGCTGCTGCTTGAGCTCCTGCTCCAGCTTCAGGCGTTCCTTTTCGGCCGCATCACGCTGCTCGCGAATTTCACTGAGCTGAATCCGCCGCTCTTCCTCAAGACGGCGCTGACGCGCCTTTTCGGCCTCCGCCGCAACCGCCAGCGGATCGGGCTCAGCCACCATCGGAACCGGCTTAATGTCGGTCACGTCGTCAAGATTAGCGGCTGGCTCAGGCTTAGGCGGCGGGGCCGCAACCGGCTTGATCTGTTCAGGCTTGGGAGTTACGCGCACCGGCCTGGGTGGCGGGCCTTTGGGTAAATCGATCAGCTCGGCCTCGATTGGCTCACCGGCCAGCGGCTGCGGCGTTGACTCGCTAGAAAACAGCACGCCTGCATACATCAGCAGCAGCGCCAGCAAATGGATTCCGGCCGCGAACAGCAGCGCCTGCGCACGCTTGCCCAAAGTTTCCACGTACGGCACGGCGAGTGGATAAGTGCTCATAGAGGTGCCAAGTTACAGTCGCGAATCATCAGCGCCGAAACCTTAAGCGGCGTCTCTCCGCCTGGCGGCATGGCCCGACATGGCCAACGCGCACGCTCTGTGGCCTCCGCGCGACTTGCCACGCGCAAAAAACATCTGTTTGATTTTGTTCCGCTATTCATGCTTAGCGACCCTAGTTTGCGCGACTGTGCTGTAGCCTGAACGCGCTAGCGGGCGGCTTGGGGTTGAGTGCTGTCCCCGAGTGGGTCACCCACCAGCCCAACGCGCTTGACACCGGCCTGCTGCAGCAGCGCCATCGTGGCGTAAACGCGGCCGTAGTCGATGCTGCGATCGGCCCCAAGGCGAACCGCAAGCTTCGGATTTGCCCCCACCAAAGCTGCAACCTTGCGGCCCAACGTGCTTTCGTCGACCGCTTCGCGCTGGCCCAAAATCGTGGTGAAGAGCTGCCCGGAACGATCAATGACCACCAACAAGGGCTCATCCTGGTTCTCAACCGGCTTGGCATTGCTTTTCGGCAATTCGATATCGACGCCCACGTTGAGCAACGGCGCTGTGACCATGAAGATAATGAGCAGCACCAGCATCACGTCGATATAGGGCACGACGTTGATCTCCGCGACCATTTTTCGCTTCTTGATGCGCGCCATCAGTGGTGCTCATCGGTATGAGTTTGGCGCTGAAGAATGCTCATGAACTCGTCCGCGAAGGTGTCATAACGAGTTTCTAGCCGGTCTACCGCGGTGCTGAAGCGGTTATAGAAGATCACCGCCGGAATGGCCGCAAAAAGGCCCATGGCAGTCGCGATCAACGCTTCAGAGATTGCCGGTGCGACGGTGGCGATCGTGGCCGCTTTCGCCCCCGGATCACCAAGCGCCTGGAAAGCAATCATGATGCCCCAAACCGTGCCGAACAGACCGACATAGGGGCTGATCGAGCCGATCGTCGCAAGGTTGTTCACGTGCTGCTCAAGGCGCTCGACTTCGCGCGTGAGCGCGACCCGCATGCCGCGATGCGCGCCTTCAAGTACGCCGCGCGCATCGGCACGAGCGCGCTGGCGCATCTTGGCAAATTCGCGAAAGCCCGCCTCAAAAATCCCGGCCACACCGTGCGTTGCGTGCTTACCTTGACTGACTTCTTTGTACAGCAGAGCCAGATCAGCACCCGACCAAAAGCGCTCTTCAAACTGCAGCGCTTCCTTCTTGGCGGCTTCCAGTGTGGCGCGCTTGCGGAAGATGATCCACCACGACCACATTGAGGCGGCCAGCAAAAGGCCCATCACCGCCTGCACCGGCAGGCTGGCTTCAAGGATCAGCTTCATTAGATCGAGCGAGTTATGCATGAGAATGGTTACCGATCAGTTGCGCTTGAACAGCGCGCTTGAGGAAGCGAGCCTCGGGCCAAGCATGGCGCGGGGCGGACAGGTTGAAGTCGGGCAAAAATACAAGTCAGCGCGCGTGCAAAACCTTGGCTTCGAGCAAGCTTGCGCCGCGGCTTCAGGCAACACGCGCTCACGCCTTGATCAGCGCGTGCACATGTGGCGGCATGGCCTGGGGCCGGAACGACTGCTCATGTAAGCAGGCGATCCTCGCCAAACCCGTGCACAACAACACTTGGTCCGCGCTCCGGACAATGTGCTGCTGTGCGATGAAGCTGGCGCGCTTGAGTTCCTGCAATGCGAGGCGAACCTCAAGCAAATCGTCCAAACGCGCCGGGCGCAAGTACTGCACGTCGATCCGACTGAGCACGAAGAGTACATTGCCTTCGGCGCGCAAGAGACCTTGCTCAATTCCCTGAGCCCGAAGCCATTCAGTTCGCGCGCGTTCAAAAAAACGCAGATAGCTTGCGTGATAGACCACCCCGCCTGCGTCGGTATCTTCCCAGTACACGCGCACTGGCCAAACAAAGCGGACCGCCTGCGTCTCCATCAGGTCAGCCGCATCATGTTAATCATGCACAAGTGACCCGGCATGGACTTGCAGGCCATGGCGTTGCCAAGCATCGATCGGCATTGCGTTTGCTGCTGGCTGCATCCTCGGCGGCAAGCGGCGGCATGCTCAGAGCTGAAACGTCGCGTAGGCTTGCGCCAACTGCGACTCGAAGCGCTTCCAGCTTTGGCTGGGCCAGAAGCGCGGCAGATCGCTAAGCTCGTTGAGCATGCGCGAAAGATCCAGCTTGGCCTGTGACTCATTCGCGGGCAAGCTCAAGTTTTGCGCAAGTTTGGCCAACTCGCGGTCTGGGTCAGCAAGCCAGAACTCAAATAGCAGTGGCACGACATGATCGCCCTTGGCCATCATGAGCTGGGACAGATGCTTTTTCTGCGTACGGATCGCCTGCGCTACCGCAATCGCGTCGCCTGCTCCCGGCACGTTCCCCGCCATCGACACCGCATCCAGCAAGGCGTCGCGAGGATCGCGCTGCACGATCAGGAAACGCGCCTGCGGCAGCGCAGCCCGGACCACATCGAAGATCCGCACATCCAGCTCCGGGAGCCAGTCGATCGCCATCACGGACGGGTCCGGCGCAACCCGTTTCAGACGATCCAGATAGCGCTTGCGCACGTGCAGTAGCTCGTTACTGGACCATGGCTCTGCCGCTCGGGAGCGTTCTGAATACACGTCCCGGCGTGGCTCGACGCCAAGCCAGCGGTCAGCCAGTAGGCGCACGCGGGGATCAAACTGCAGGCACATTGCGACAAGTTCCGCGCCACAGCCTGGAGCACCCATCAGAAAACACACGGGGCGATGAGGATCCGCCAGCGCTGAAGGGGCGACGTGGCGCACAAACTCTGCTGGCAGCGCGGCCACGCGCCGCACATCGGCGCGATTTGCCGCGCGCAGCCAGGAATTCAGCGCGGCCTCTCCATCATCGAGTAAGGCGCACGCCCTACCAAGCAAGCGCTCGGCCTCGAACCGCTGCTGCGGGTACAAAAGCTCCTCCGCTGGCTTTGCCGGCGGCACCAGCAGGCGCTCAAGCCGGGTCCTGGCTAACCCGGGTTCGCCCTTGCGAAGCTCCGCCCGAGACAGCACCAGTTGCGCCTGCACCAACTGCGGATCAAGGCTCTCGGCGCGCAAGGCGGCCGACTCGGCAGCCGCGAATTCACGCTGTATCTCTGCCACGGTACAAAGGTGATTCCAGGCCCAGGAATCTTCAGGTTCTGCCTGAGTCCATTGGCGGATCACGGCCAGCGCATAGTCTTGATCATGTTGGCTGGCCAGCTGCGCAGCCGCAGTCCAAAGTGCGCGCTGCTGATCGGAATGCGCAATTTGCGCCAGGATCAGCGTCACCGCTTCACCATAGTTGGGACACAGATTGGCGCGCTGCAGCGTGGCGCGAGCGGAACCTGGACGCAAGGCCAAGAACTGATCCAGCGCGCGCCGCGCGCGCACCGCGTCGCCCAGTTGCAAGGCGAGTTCCACTTCCAGGCGGGTGGCATTGCTATCCTGCGGATGGCGCTCGCGCAGCGCTCGGACGTGTTGGTCAGCGTCTTGAAAACGCTTCTGATGCAGCGCCAGCTCGGTTGCAAACAGCAGCGCCGCAGAATGACGCGGATCGATCGCTAAGGCGTTGTCGAGCGCCTTGCGCGCGAATTCCGGCGTTCCCTTGTGCATGAAGCCGCGCCCCATGGCGGCTAGGCCGTCTGGATCCTTATCGTTGCGTGCCAAGCCTTGGCTGATCACGCGCAGCGCGTCATCAATCTTTCCCTGCTGAATCAACAGGTGTCCCAGCCCGAAGTAGATGGTCGGCAGTTCCGGCTGTGCGCGCAGCGCAGTGCGGAATAGGGATTCGGCGCGCGCAATCTCACCGCGTCTTGCCGCAAGCTGGCCAAGACCCAGGTGGGCCGCAGCCGCATTCGGGTTCAGCGCAATCGCTTCCTGAAACAAATGCTGCGCGCGCTCCGGTTCCGCCCCGCTCACCAGCATGGCAAGGCTGAGACGGTAGCGCGGTTCGTCTGGCTCCAGATCAATGGCGCGTTCGAAGCACTGCTTGGCCTCGGTCGATTGATGCAGTCCGGCCAACGCCGTTCCACGCCAATTGAGCCTGATCGCATCGTGCTTAAGGGCCTCAAATTCAGGCAGAGCGGCCAAGGCAGCCGCGTAATTCCGCTGCGCAAGCAATTTCGTGACATCGGTCATGGCAATCGGTAATCCAAGTCAGGATCGCGCAGGCGTAGCCATCCGCGATGGGGTACAAAAAACCAATTCAGGCGTGCAGAGCGCTGCGCATTCGCTCGCTGGCGAATGATTCAATCCAGCTGCGCAGGCTTCGGTCGATGATGAAACCACAATGGCCGCCAAAAGGCAGCACGATGCGCTCAACGTGGTCAGGCAAGGCCAGCTCGGCGTAGTCAGAAACCGGAATGATTGGATCATCGACCGCCGCAATCAGGGTTGCAGGCACGTGCAGGCTGAGCAGCCGGTCGCGCGCAATCGAGTAGCCATCAAGATATTGCGCGGCGTTCGGATACTCGGTGTATTCCTGTATCAGACGCTCGGTGAGCTGACGTATATCAAGTCCGCGCAGCATGGATTCCAGCTCGCCATAGCGATGCGGGAACAGCAGTCGCTTGCGGTGCAACGATGCGCGCCATTTGCGCATGAAGTAAAGCTGGTAAAACCACGGACTGTGCTCAATGGCCTTCAGGCTATTGGCTGGATTCAGCGGCGGACAAACTGCAAGCACATAGCGGATCGGCAAACTGCGCTCTGGCGCTCGCAGCGCGACCCGCAGGGCAAAATTGCCGCCCAGGGAAAAGCCCAGCAAGGCTACCGGTCGGGTATCCACCAGTCGCAGCAGTTCGGCCACGGCATTGACCACCTCTTGAATCCGACACGAATGAAAAACCTCTTCGTTCAGATGGTGTGTATCGCCGTGATCGCGGAAATTCAGGCGAAAAACATCGTAGCCATCCTGCAGCAGCTGACCGCAGGTCGAGATCAAGTAACTGGAGCTCGCGCTTCCTTCCCAGCCGTGAAATGCGATCACCAGCCCCTTGGGATCTGGCGCACGGTTGAGCAAACCCTGCAGGCGTACGCCGTGTCCGCAATCGAGTACCAGCGTTTCCTGCTTGGCCCGTAGGTCTGGGTAGCGCTGTAACGCGCGCCGTGCGCGCAAAGGGCTGGATGCCAAAAGCGACTGCACATGCGCGTTGTTGAACGGCCATTTGGGCTCGAAGGGCGGCAGGTTGCGCGCCTTCTCAAACATGCTGCTGACCCAGCGCCTCAATAATGGCGCGACGCGCGGCATCCGAAAGCTCACGCCGACCGCCGCCCAGATCCTCCACGACGGGCAGGAAATGCACTTCCGCAATGCGCGAACGGTCGCCAAGCAAGCGCCAGAAATTGGCGAAAAAACTCTCGCCCTCACGAAAGCACACGCCTGGATCAGGCCGACCATCGAGCGTGAAATTCAGCGCCAACGGTTGAATCGACACGCCGGCGTCGCGCGCCACCTGAAAAATCCGCGCATGGAAGGTTCTGACCCGCAGTGTTGGACGCGTGCCGCCCTCGGGAAACACGGCGACCGCGTGACCCGAGCGCAAGCGCGTCACCATAAGATCAGTGACCGAATTCAGCGATTCTGAGTTTCCACGCTGGTGGTAGATGGTGCCCGCCCGACGCGCCAACCAACCCACCAGAGGCCAGCGAGAAATCTCCGCTTTGGCGACGAAATGAACCACGCGCTGACTGTGGACCAGCTCGATATCGAGCCAGCTTGCGTGATTGGAAACGGTCAAACATGCGCCGGGAAAAGCGCTTCCGATGCGCTTGACGCGAAAGCCGAAAACCCGCATGAGCCCACCGGACCAGAGGCGAATCGCCCAGTTATTGACGCTGTCACCCGCCACAAACCAGCGCTTCGTCAGCGGGTTGATCAACAGCAGCGTGATCGGCAAATGCAGCAGCAGATGCCATAGCAACAGCGGCAGACGCAGCGTATAGCGCAGCGGACGCAAGGCATCGAAGCCTGAATGGGGTATTGAGTCGACATCAAACATGCGTGGAATTGTAAACCGCTGACTCAGGAGTAGACATACAAACTCATCGTCACGGGCTGAACACACTCCGCAGCACGGACCTCGGTGCGGCCCTCGTTCGGGCTTGTCGTTCGGGCTTGTCGTTCGGGCTTGTCGTTCGGGCTTGTCGTTCGGGCTTGTCGTAGCTAGTCGCAAGCGCTTGTCGTCTCGACCGCAGAGCGAGATCTCAATCCGTCCGGCAGGAGATTTCTTCCTTTGGTCGAAATGACATACAAGTTCGAACCGACACAGCCGCCAAAGGTCATTCTGCGTGGAGCCGCTAGGCGCAGTCGCTTAAATCCATCACTTCCAGCCTCGTTCAAGCTGGACCAGATTGACCCCAGTGGAAAATCTGGGAGCCATCGGACACGCGTGCGCGCACGCTTGCGATCCGTCGCCCCGGTGATTAGCGATCGATCATGGAGCAGCGGTAAACCCAGACTTTGCGTTGAATATGGGCAGTCCTGCGCCGCACTCAGAAGCTCAGACTTGTGTATTCCGGCTTGGCTGAGCCATTGTTCGACGCTACCTTGAGCCTACAGCGTGCGTATTCATTGAATGATATGACCCAAGAACTTGATCCCATTCCACGCTTTTCGGTCGCACCCATGATGGATTGGACCGACCGTCACTGTCGCTACTTTCATCGTTTGCTGAGTCCGCACGCGCTGCTTTACAGCGAAATGATCGTCGCCCAAGCGATCCGCTTCGGCGATCGCAAGCGCCTGTTGGCTTTCCATCCCGATGAACACCCGGTAGCGCTGCAACTGGGCGGGAGCGATCCTGCGCTGCTGGCTGAAGCAGCCTGCATCGGCGCCGACTTCGGCTATGACGAAATAAATCTGAACGTGGGTTGCCCGTCCGACCGCGTGCAGTGCGGCCAGTTCGGTGCCTGCCTGATGCTCAATCCCCCGTTGGTGGCCGAATGCATCGCCGCCATGCGCGCCGCAGTGGCTGTCCCCGTCACCGTGAAGTGCCGGCTTGGCGTTGACGACCACGACAGCTTCGAAAGCTTCATGGCCTTTATCGACACCGTGGCCAGCGCGGGCTGCACACGCTTTATCGTGCACGCTCGGAAGGCCTGGCTGAGCGGCTTGAGCCCACGCGAAAACCGCGAAGTGCCACCGCTTTGGTATGACCGCGTGTTCGCACTTAAGCGCCTGCGACCGGCGCTGCATGTTTCGCTCAATGGCGGCATCGACCATGTAGACACCGCAGTGAGTGCATTGGATCAGGTCGACGCGGTGATGCTTGGGCGCGCCATATATCAAAAGCCTTGGCTCTTGACCGAGCTGGAGCAGCGCCTTCATGGCACGCCAGAGCCTGATCCGGCAGAGGTGTTGTTTCGAGTTGACCGCTACATCGAGCAGCATATCGCCCAAGGCGGCGCGGCGAATCACGTGTTGCGCCATATGCTGGGCCTGTTTCATGGCCAGACCGGAGCGCGTGAGTTTCGGCAGCTGATCACCGGTGTGAAATCATGGCAGCCTGGCAAATCCCTGGCGCGCGCTGCGGATGCGGTCGGTCTTGAATGGCCACTTGGCATCTATTGACCAATCTCTGCCGCCGATGTGAACGCGGCGCAGTGGTGGCGCGAGGTGAAATCCTGCAGGCCTTAAGCGGCGAGGATTTAAGTGTCGCCGGTTGCGCATCAACCGGCTCAATATGGTGCCCAGGAGAGGACTCGAACCTCCACGGTGTTACCCGCTAGTACCTGAAACTAGTGCGTCTACCAATTTCGCCACCTGGGCAGGTGTTTCGTGGCTACAAGGCCAATTCAGAGGCGGAAGGTTATGCACACTGACCTGAACTGTCAACCTGCTCCTTCGCCGCCATCGCCTTTAGAGTCCGCTGATTGGACCAAGCTATCGCGCACGGCAGAAAGCAGGGCTGCAGCGGTGAACGGCTTCTGTAGCCATGCTGCAATATCATCCGACTGCTGGCTGGAGAGCTGCTCGCGATCGATCGAGTATCCGGTCATCACGATGACCCGCGGGCGCTGGGCCAGCGTTGAAAGCTCGCGAATCAATGCCATACCGCCCATTCTCGGCATCGTCAAATCAGCGATCAGCAGATCGACCGGCCCCCGCTGCATGCACGCACTCGCATCCAAACCATCAATCGCCACGTCGACGCGATAGCCGGCCGTCAGCAAAACCTCACGTGCATAGCTGCGCACGGCCGCTTCGTCATCCACCACCAGTACGTGCGCAGCGCCGGCCTTTTGCGCACTGAGCTCCAGCGTCTTCGCAGGTACTTGCTGGTCGGCGCCCGTGGCACAGGGCAGATAGATCACAACGCGAGTGCCTTGTGGCGTTGATTCCATCTCCAGCCAGCCGCCGGTCTGCTTCACCACACCCGCAATAGCCGGCAGTCCAAGCCCGGAGCCCGCCAGCTTGGTCGAAAAGAAGGGCTCGAAGACCCGCGCAATGAGCGCTTCAGGTATCCCTTTGCCGGTATCGCTGACCTCCAAGCGGACGAAATCACCTTCGGCGAGCGCGTCAGCGCGCACCCGCGTGGTGCTGCCAGGCTGCACATTCTGGGCCCGCGCGACCGAAACAGTGACCGTGCCCTCTGATTGAATCGCCTGAGCCGCGTTGACGACCAAATTCAGCAGCACTTGCGAGAACTGGGCGGCGTCCATGCGCACGATACAGGAGCCTGCTCGGGGATCGGATCGGCAGTAAACATTGACCTGGGAAGGCACCGCAAGCTTGAGCAGTTTGTGTAGCCCAATCAGTCGCGCCGAGAGATCGATAGCCTCAATGCGTCCGGTGCCGCGGCCAGCAAAAGCGAGCATCTGCTGCGTCATTTCAGCGCCGGCGTTGACCGCTTGCTCCATGTTTTGCAGCAAAGCCAGGGTTTCGCTTCCTGGCGTATGCAGCCGAATCATCTCGACGCTACCCAAAATCACCGTCATGAGGTTATTGAAATCGTGTGCCAGCATGGCCGCCATGCGCCCCATCTGCTCGTGCCTTTGGCGCTCCAGCTCATGTCGTTGCGCTTCAATCTCACGCTGCTCGTGCATCCGCTGGTTGCCGATATCCCGGTAAATGCAGACCCAGCGCAATACATGCCCGCGCCGGTCCGTGATCGGGAAGGCGGAACAGTCAGCAAGAAAGCTTGATCCGTCCCTGCGATGCAGATAGAGCTCCGCATGGCAGGGATCTCCGGTCAGCAGGTTGGCGCGCAGCGTGTACGCCGCCGACAGATCAGTGTCGGGGCCAATTAAACTGAAGCTTCCTGGCGGGTCACGCGCCAGATCATATTGTGTGAGCGCATTGAAGCTTGGATTGACATACACCACGGTGAGCTTGTCGTTGATCTGGCTCGGAACCGTGCACACGGCAAGCGCTTCGGTGCTTTGATCAGCCATGGCTTTGAACATGCGCAGGTCGTCGTTGCTTTGCTGTAACTCGGCCGTGTTGCGCGCCACGCGCAGCTCAAGTTCGCCGCCACGTGCGCTTTGCAGAAACACGATCACCGCGGCCAGAAATGCGGCATAGGCAAGCAAGTGCTGCACAAAGGTGGTCGACGAAGAGATCAAGCGACGCATTGCCGGGACCGATAGTCGGATCTTGACCGCAACCTCCGGCTGCGTTTGCACAACCCTAGCGGTGACTTCAATTGGCGGGCGCGGTTCCTTGGGCTGCACACCGAAGTCCGGCGTGTAGATCAGCCAACCGTCCGGCAACCGAGCCTGCACCGTGGCAAGCCAGTCAGGCACGCTAAGCGAGAGCGCAGGACGCTCACGCAAGACCAACCAGCCCGCCGGAGTATCGGCCTGGCTGCGACGCAAGGGACCCGCCGAGTCTGCGGAGGATTGGCTGCCAAGCGAGGCACCAAGCTGGGCCGATTCCATCCGCAGCCGCAACCAGACCACTTCCTTGTCCAGCTCCGATTGCACATCGGCAACGACGCGCGTTCGTTCAAGCACGCCGCCCCCGAACATGCCCCCAATGTACAGCGTTGCCACCAGCAGCAGTCCGCCGATCATGATCCGCCGCTGCCCGAAAAAGTGCTTGCGTTCCGAATCAAAGAGCGCCAGCACGATCGGCGCGAACAGCACAACGGTGATGGTATCGACAGTGATCCACTCAAGCACACGGTCGATGATCCCCGACCAACTCGCCAAACCCAGCATTGCCAGCGTGGGCAATATGATGATGGCTTTGATCGCGCCTGCGATGGGACCCAAGATCAAACCTGCCAGCGCAAGATTGCGCGCGCCGAGCAACTGCCGGTCCGGTTTGACCCAGCGCGCGAGCAGATGGTTGGCTACACCTACCTGCACAGCCACCACAAACGCATTCAGCAAAAAAGCCAATCCCGATTGCGGGCTGGCGAAATGCATTGCGCCGAACAGGCCCGCACCCAAAGCCAAGCCGGGCGCAAAGCGCGCCCCAAAAAGCACCACGAGACCTGCAAGCAGGGCCGCAGGAAGCCAAACCGAACGCGAAAGCACAGGCGGTACGCCGAGCTTCAGACTGAGCTCCGCTAGAGCCCAAAAAAGCAGCGCGGCTCCGAGTTGTTGCAACACGTTTCGAACCATCGCCTGACGCGCTCCCCATTTCGCTCTGGCCATTCTCTACCGAACGGGGCTGTCCGGGCAGCTGCATTTCGCGAACGATTGTTGCAGCGTGGCATGAAGCGCAAAAGCGTCCCAGTCAGCTTGCTAGCCAACCGCGCGCTCGAAACTCGGTCAGTTTGGCCGAAACCGGACGCTCTAGATTCGGCGACTGCGCCTTACCGCTCCGCGCAGAATGACCAGAGTGAGGCGCCTTGAAGTCCCATGACGGTCATTGGGCGCGCAGTCGCGGAATCCATGGCGCGCCTTGAAGCCCTATGGCCGTCATTGGGCGCGCAGTCGCGGAATCCATGAATGTGCAACCCGCTCAACTCGGCTAAACCGGGAAATTGTGGATTTAAGCGACTGCGCCTATCGGCTCCGCGCAGAATGACAGCTTTGGGGCGCCTACCGGCTCCGCGCAGAATGACCAGAGTGAGTCGCCTGGTGGGCCCATTACGGTCATTGGCTTCGCAGTCGCGGAATCCATGAATGTGCAACCCGCTCAATTCGGCTAAACCGGGAAGTTGTGGATTTAAGCGACTGCACCTATCGGCTCCGCGCAGAATGACAGCTTTCGGGCGCCTATCGGCTCCGCGCGGAATGACCGTTGAAGGCTGGGTCATTTCGACCCCAGGGAGAAACCTTACGTTGTCCGGGCGCACGCCGGCATTTCCGGGCACCGCTGGGCGCCTGGTCAAGCGTGGCTTGGAGCACCACAGCATGCGGTTTACCCTATAGCCTCTTGTGCTAGCTTTTGCCGAAGGTGACCCAATTGACTGTGCCGATCTCAATCTGCAGGCCCGGAGCGGGCCGTTTTGCGCCACCTATGCGGGTGCAGCCCGGTCGCGCGCTGCGTTTGTCTGGGCCGCGCCCTGCGTTTGTTTGGACCGCGCGATGACTACCGTCGGATTGGAAGCTCCGGATGCGCTGGCGACGCTGCGCGCGCAGCTTGATCGGGTCGATGCAAGCTTGATTCAGGCCCTGGCCTCGCGGCAGAGCCTGGTGGCTGAGATTGGCCGGATCAAGCACGCGGCGGGAAAGCCCTTACGTGATTTTCAGCGCGAGCGCGAGGTTTTGGCGCACGTGCGTGCGCGCGCCCAGCAACATGGCCTGCCCCCGGATCTGGCAGCCGAAATCATGAAGCTCGCCATTGAAGCATCGTTGGCAACCCAGGAAGGCGATCGCCTGAAACTGGACGCGCGCGGCGATGGTCGCCAAGCGCTGGTGTTTGGCGGTAACGGAAAGATGGGGCGTTGGTTTGTGCGATTTCTGGCCGCGCAAGGCTTCGGCGTGGAGTCGATTGATCCGTTTGGGCAGGCCGACGAGTGCCCGCGCGCGACTGATCGTGAGCACGCAATCCACGGCGCCGATGTGATTGTGCTCGCAACTCCCATGCACGCGACGCTCGCTCTGCTTCAGGAGTTGGCCGCATGCGCGCCGCGTGGACTGGTGTTCGACATCGCGTCATTGAAATCGCCACTGCAGGAAGGCCTGTATGCCGCACGCGCAGCCGGCCTGAAGATTTGCTCGCTGCATCCGATGTTTGGACCAAGCGTGAATCTGCTAAGCGATCGCCACGTGGTGCTTTGTGATCTGGGTTGCGCGCCTGCCATTGAATCGGCACGCAGCTTGTTTGCGCCCACCAGCGCGCAACTGGTTGAGCTCAGCCTGCAGCAGCATGACCACCTGATGGCTTGGGTGCTCGGTCTTTCGCATGCCTGCAATATCGTGTTTCTGGATGCCCTTGCGCGCAGCGGAGTTGCCGCCGAGGTGCTCCAAGACATCTCGTCAACAACCTTTGATCGCCAATTGCGGGTCGCCACCAGTGTGGCAAATGAGGACCCCGCGCTGTATCACATGATCCAGCATCTGCAGCCGCATCGCGGCGAAGTTCTGGCCAGTCTGCGCGCGTCGTTGGACCGGCTGGCAGCTGCTTCTGCACGGCCTGCGCCGGATGATTTCACGGCCATGTTCACCGTCGCGAGGAGCTATCTGAGCCTCGCACGTCCGGCTAGCGACTGAGCGCGACGTCACCGTGAAGCAGTCTCACTCCCACTTGAGCCTTGAGGCATGGTTGGCCGAGCAGCCCCCGCTGGTGAAGACCGTTTGGGAGAGCGGCGGCGAGCGAACTACGTCGGAGCGCGCCCTGCTGATGGAGCAGCTGATGGTGCTGCAACCCCTGCATGCCGACTCCGAGACCACCGCTCTGATGTTGGCCGCGCGCTCGCACGTCCCGGGTGATGTTCTACAGCGGCTATCGCCCACCCTGGCCGGTTTGATGCACGGCTACCATGAGGCGCAACGGGTCTGGCAGATTTACCGTGAGAAACCCGCCAAGGCGGGTGCCGAGGGCGTCCGCCGGCTCTTGCTGGTGCTGAGCAAGGATCTGCGCGTCGTTTTCGTCCTGTTGGCCGAACAATTGGTCGCCATGCGCCATTGCGCACATCTCCCGGAAGCCGAGCGCAAGGCACTGGCCGGGTTGAGCGCGGATGTTCACGCCCCGCTCGCGAACCGTCTGGGCATCTGGCAAATCAAATGGGAGCTGGAGGATCTGGTGTTTCGGGCTCTGCAGCCCGATACCTATAGGCGCATTGCGAGCGAGCTCGACGAAAAGCGTGGCGGTCGGGAGCGCTACATTCGAGATGTCATCCGTGCGCTCAGCGTGGCGCTGGCGCAAGCGTCAATCAAGGCCGAGGTTGCTGGGCGGCCCAAGCATATCTTCAGCATTTGGAAAAAAATGAGCCGTAAGAACATCGAGTTATCTGAGATGTTCGATGTAAGGGCAGTTCGCATCATGGTTGACGACGTGCCCAGCTGTTACGCGGCGCTAGCGGTAGTGCACGCGCTGTGGCCCTATATCTCGCGCGAATTTGACGACTACATTGCGCACCCGAAGGGCAATCACTATCGCTCACTGCATACCGCAGTGGTGGGCCCAGAAGGTAAGGCCGTGGAGGTGCAGATCCGCACCTTCGACATGCATGAGCACGCAGAGCTGGGCGTGGCGGCGCACTGGCGGTACAAGGAAGGCGGACAAGCCGATGCACAGTTCGAACTGAAGATCCGAGAGCTGCGCGACTTGCTTGCCAGCCGCGACGACGAGGCAAAAGACGACGCCCTGCTCAAGGGCCTGTCCACCGACATTCTGGAAGACCGCGTCTACGTGCTGACTCCGAAGGGTCAGGTGGTGGATCTGCGCAAGGGCGCCACAGTGCTCGATTTCGCCTACGCCATTCATACCTTAGTGGGACACCGATGCCGCGGCGCCAAGATCAACGGCCGCATTGTGCCGCTCACTTCAACTCCCAGCAGTGGTGATCGGATTGAGATCCTTACCGGCAAGGAACCCAAGCCTGCGCGCGACTGGCTGATTCAATCACTGGGCTACATCGCCACCTCCCGCGCGCGCGGGAAGATTCGTCAATGGTTCAATGAAAACGATTTTGCGCAGAACGCGAAGGATGGTCGCGACATGCTGGAGCGCGAGTTCAAGCGCACGGCTTTGGTTGAAACGGAGCTTGGCCAGCTGCTGCCACGCTTCGAGGCGAAAACCCTGGATGATCTGTATGCCATGGTGGCGCTTGGCGATATCTCGCCAGGCCAGGTCTTGCGCGCTGTGAGCGAATTGCACGCGCCCGCGACGCCCGAGGTGGTTCAGATTGAACGCAAGCGCGAGACGCAGCGGGGCGTCAAGCGCATGGATGTGGTCCAGATCCAAGGGATCGGCAATCTGCTTTGGTCCATCGCGCAGTGCTGCCAGCCCTTGCCGGGGGATCGCATACTCGGCTACATCACAAAAGGCAAAGGCGTTTCGGTCCACCGCAGCGACTGCAAGAGCCTCAAATCGCTGATCTCACGCGACCAGGCGCGGATCATCGAAGTGCAGTGGGGCAAGCCAGGATTACAAAAGTTCGCGGTACGGATTCGCATCACCGCCTATGACCGCAATGGTTTGCTGCGCGACCTGACGGGCGTGCTTGCCAGCGACGACTTGCCGATCCATGCCTTACATACGCAGGTCAATGACGGGGTGGCGGAAATCACGGTTGCGACCGAAGTCGTCAACTACGAAGAGCTGGCACATCTGCTTGGGCGACTATCGGGGATTCCAAACCTGATTGATGCGCGCCGTGTGGCCTGACCAAGTGGCCTGACCCGCATGCAGCACCGAGTCATGGCGCATTGGGACTGCTGTCATTTGCACGCTCACGCTGCTTGCCGCATGCTTGCGTCCTCTTTGCAACTGCCGAGGCGTGCGTCGTGATATTCGGAAAAGTCTGGGGTGCGCTGCGCGCCCAATTCAACAAGTTGGCGAATTTCTTCTGGGAAGCCGATCCAATCGCACAGATGCGCTACGAGTACGACCGCTCGGTGGAGCAGATGAAGGAAGGCCGGGAAGGACTGGAACTCTACCGCGGGCTGGTCGAACGCGTGACCCGGCAAGTGCGCGAAGAACAGCGGCGCATTGCCCAGCTTGAGGCGCAAGCGAAGGCCTATCTGAAAGCCGGCGATCGCGATACCGCAGGCAAGTTTGCGCTCGAGATGGAGAAGCTGCGCGGCGACATTCGTCAAAACGAAGAACAACTGGCCATGCATGAGCAGGCATACAACAACAATCTGTTGAAAATTCAACACGCAGGCAAGAAGCTGGCGGACGTGCGCTCGCGCATCAACAAGCACGAGGCCGAGTTGAAGATGAGCGAGGCGGAGGCGGAAGTCGCCAAGCTCGCCGAGCAGTTCGATTTCAACGTCACCACTGACTTCGGCCAGCTGGAAACCGTGCTTAACGAACGCATCGACAAGAACCGTGCCAAGGTGCGAGTCTCGGCCGACATGTCGACCAAGGGCATTGCCGATATTCAAGCGGAACAGAACATGGAACAGAACATGGCTGAAGATGCGCTGCGCAAGCTTGAAAGCGAGATGGGCTTGGCCACGCCGCAAGCAGCGCCTGCGCAAAAGGAACTGGGCCCAGCCCAGTCCAACTAACCGATGCGCCTTTACGAAGGAAATCTGGGGCCAGTCGATGGCACGATTGCTTTGGTCGCTTCACGTTTCAACGAGTTCATCGTGGATGCCCTGATCAAGGGCGCCACGGACATACTCAGGCGGCATGGCCTAGCGCCAGAGCAGGTGCATGTGATTCGGGTGCCAGGCGCCTATGAACTGGGCTTTGCCTGTGCGCAAGCGGCGCAAACGGGGCGCTATGCTGGGCTAGTTGCGCTCGGCTGCGTTATTCGCGGGGCAACCGCTCATTTCGATCATGTCGCCGGAGCCGTGGGCAGCGGCCTGCAACAAGTTGCGATGCAATATCAGCTCCCGGTGGGCTTTGGCGTGCTCACGGTAGACAGCATCGAGCAGGCCATTGAGCGCGCCGGCAGTAAAGTGGGAAACAAGGGATCCGAAGCAGCGCTCGCCGTACTTGAAATGATTCATCTACAGCAGGCCTTGAAAGCATGAGCAGGAAGGCATGAGCAAGCACCCATCGAAACCGTTTGCGGAGCGCCACCGCGCGCGCCGCAGGGCGCTGCAAGCTATGTATCAGTGGCAGATCAACGCGCTCACGGCGAGCAAGATCGTGGCTCAGTTTGAGGAAGAGCAGGACATGAGCATCGCGGATGGAGAATACTTTCGCGAGCTTGTGGAAGGAACCATCGCGCATGTGGAAGCTTTGGACGCGGCGCTGATCCCGTTTCTAGACCGGCCGCTGCCGCATGTGGACGCGATCGAAAGAGCCGTATTGAGGCTGGCGGCGTTTGAGCTGATCCACCGCACGGACGTGCCGTTTCGCGTGGTGATCAATGAGGCGGTCGAACTGGCGCGCGACTTCGGCGCTCAGGGCGGGCACAGTTTCGTAAACGGCGTGGTGGACAAGCTGGCGAACCAAGTGCGGCGTGGTGAACTTGCCCCGACTTGAATCGGAGCATGCAGACTGCTTACTTAAACATGCCTGGAAGGAATGCGTCCCAGCGACCAACGTCTTCGGACTCATCTGATCCTATGGAGGCATTGCCTTTACCGTCCGGACATACGTCGGAAACCGTGCGTCCCTGGCCTATGGAAAGCATGGACGTCACCGACAGCACAACCGTAAACACGATGGCAAGCATGAAACGAATACGCATTGCGGTCATTGTGGAATCCTCGAGCTTCTGGTGGCGATGCTAAAGCAGCTATTGTGCCAAATGCGTGAACGAGCCAAAGCACTCATTTTTTAAGCTTTTCCTCAAAAACCTGAGTGTCCGATGCGTCCGTGTTCGAGGCACTTGAGTGTCCGGACGCAAATTTGGCAAATCTCGCCGCGCCAGCGCGAAACGCTAGCGCAGCGCGCGATTCCGTGGCAGCGAATTTAATTCAAGCCAACGAGTTCAGGCCAAAGAGTTCGGGCCAACGAGTTCAGGCCAAGGAGTTCATGTAGAGAGCTTGCTTGCCGACATCTGGCCGCGCAACATCGTGCTCCCCCGTTTTTGCTGAGAGAACCATGCAGGCATTTCGAATCCACAATGATCAACAGGGCTATCGCGCGGGCGTGGAAGAGCTGAGCCTGGATCAGATCAATCCGGGACAGGTGACGATCAAGACTTTGTATTCCAGCGTCAACTTCAAGGATGCCCTTGCTGGAACCGGGAAAGGCAAGATTCTTCGCCAGTTCCCGCTGGTGGGTGGGATTGACGTTTGCGGCGTGGTCACAGAGTCCGTAGATACCCGCTTTCGAGAGGGCGATCATGTGCTGGTGACCGGGTGTGGTCTGTCGGAAACCCGCGATGGCGGGTACGCCGAGTTCAATCGCCTTGAGGCTGATTGGGTGGTCCCGCTACCCAAAGGACTGACCCCGCGCCAAGCCATGGCGCTGGGCACGGCTGGGTTCACGGCTGCGCTTTCGTTGCTCAGGATGGAAGACAACGGTCAGACCCCGGAAATGGGACCGATCGTCGTCAGCGGGGCAACCGGAGGCGTCGGCATGCTGGCGATTGATCTGCTCACCACCGCCGGTTATGACGCGCACGCCATCAGCGGCAAGCCGGATCGCTTTGATGAGCTCATCGCGTTGGGTGCCAAGCAATGCATTGATCGACACAATCTCTATTTCGGTCAGCGGCCATTGGAAGCGGCCACCTGGGCTGGCGTAATCGATAACGTGGGCGGCGAACTGCTTTCGGGACTGACGCGAATGATCAAGCCTTACGGCAACGTCGCTATTTGCGGCTTGACCGGCGGCTCAGAGCTGCAAACAACGGTGATGCCGTTCATCATTCGCGGCGTCAGCCTGCTTGGCATCGCATCGTCGGGAACCGCCTATAACATCCGGTCCGAAATCTGGCAGCGCCTAGCAAGTGCCTGGAAACCGCGCTTCCTGGATCGAATTGCCACCGATGAATGCGCGCTCGAAGGACTTCCGGCGATATTCGACAGACTCCTCGCTGGTCAGGCTTTCGGGCGTACAGTCGTCAAGCTAGCCGGTATGGGGGAGGCTTGAATCTCAGGCTCACGCGGCTTGAAGCTTGCGCGTGAGTCAAGTTGGCATCACCCGTCACCCACAAATTAACAGCGCAGCAACCTGCGCTGGAATGGCAACGTGGCAGTCCGTTTTCCTACCCGTTCCAGGACTTTGGAAACCAACCAAGCTCGTCATCGCTGCCGGGCGCAGCCATCTCTGGTTGGGGCTTTTTCGCTGGTACGACAGCAACCGGCGCTGGCTCGCGGCTGGTCATCTGTGGTGTCGTGGCCGGCTCGGGTGAGCTGGACACTTCGCTGGCGATTAGCAACTCAACCAGACCCAATTTGATCAGTTCCCGCAACGCTCCCTCAACATCCATCAAAGCCGCGAAACGCAGCTTGAGTTTTGCCAGCTCAATTTTCCCGTCGCACTGAGCGAGCAACGAACGCAATCGACTGTCACTAAGCAGTTTTCGTTCAAGCAGCTCAACACGACCCAGTTCGGTGCGCGCGGGGGATGTGGACATTGGACAATTGCTCTTACTGCGTGCGGAGACGCATGTTACCGCCCTACGCAGGTTCGATTCAAAGATCCCAATTAAAAGGTCCCGATTCAAAAGGTCCCGATTCAAAGGTCCCGATTCAAAGGTCCCGATTCAGCGAACCTTAGAAGCCAATGCGGTAAGAGGCTTCGAACTCAATTTGGTCGCCCGAGCGCTCCGAAGAAGCACGGAACAGTGAAGGCCCAAGGAAATAGGAATTGGGCGCATAACCGGCGCTCAAGCTGATCCCGGCGTGTTCGCTGAGACGCTGATTCCAAGCCAGACCAAAATTTCGATCCGTGTATTCAGAGGCCAAAGCACTGCGCAGAACTCCGGAGGTCGGCTCAGGCTGAACCTGAGTGCTGTAACTCAATTCAAGCGAGCTCTCGTCATTGACCTGAAGCGCATAGCGAGCGCTATAGACGATCAGATCACGCCACTCAAACGCCGGACTGGAACGGTCCCCCAGCAACGACAGGAAGCGGTCGGGCAAATCAGCTGACGAAAATGGAGCAACTTTGCTGTAATTGATGCGTTCAACGCCAAAGCGCAAAGCGGAGCGCGGGTTCAGCTCTACATCAATGCCCGCGTGCATTGCGGAAGGCAGGTCGAAGCGCGCGGGATCACCGAACGCACCGCGCAGCTGCTGAAACGGCTCCATGCTGACCCGACTTTGTGCGCCGAAACGCGCTGTGAGTCGCTCGCCGATCGGCTGCGCGTAATCAACGCCAAGTCCGAATCCTGAGGCGTAATCAAGCACACCGCCATACGAGCGAGTGCTGTCCGCAAGCCCGAAGCGAGCCGAACCCAGGCCTGGCGTAGCGAAGGACTGGTAAGCAAACACGCCGTTGATACTGAGCTCTGCACCGTTGCCGAGACGCTGCACGAAGGCCGGTGCGATCAAGGTCTCGCGCAACCCACCCATCGCTTCATTAGCAAGTTTGGAGCGCGACGCTTTGGGCGCATCGAACGCGCCACGCATTTGGACACTGACCGACTCGCTCAAACGGGACTCATTAAAAACTTCCCATGCATCAAGACGCGCCGAAACTGCTGCGCGAACGCTTGAAACCGTGGGTTTGGAAATTTTGGTCTCAGTGAACCCTAGACGCTGCGCAGCGTATGAACGCCATGCGTTCGGCAATCCTGAAGACGAGGCGGTCTGGCCAGCCGCTGCGAGGTCGCTTAGCAAAAAAAAGACGAGCGGTGCAAGGTACACCGCTCGTTTTTGCACATTCGAAGTTGATCTTGCTCGCATTTCCTGGAAGCCCAACTAGAAGTAAGTGAAGGAGTGTCGCCTCTAGTGATGAGGATGATGCATGAAAACAACAGTTCCGTCAACACTGTTGTTTCCATGCACCGGTGTTGTTTCTACGCAACACGCATGTGGTTTATTTCCACTTAACGCTGCTCATCCGGCCTGGGCGTAAAGCCGTGCGGACGCCGGCAAGGTGAGGAAAGCGGCGAATTCAGGCTGGAAGATCAATCCGGTAAGGATCTCACTGGCTTCGCCCAGGCGCGCGGGCGACAGCGCAAGCGCGTTTCCACTTTGCAGCTGAGCCAGTTCTTCGCCTTGCCACTGCGCGAGCAGGGAGCGCTCCAGAACAATCCCGGTATCCAGTGGCGCCCGATGCTTGTGCCATTGCCAGAGCTGCGCGCGCGAAATCTCCGCGGTAGCAGCATCTTCCATGAGGTTATGGATCGGCACGCAACCATTCCCGGCCAGCCAAGACGCCATGTACTGGAGCGCGACACTTAGGTTGTTTCGCACGCCTGCCTCTGTGATGCTGCCCGATGGCGCGGCGATCAACTCCGCAGCGCTTACCTCAACATCCTCCCGCAGACGGTCAAGCTGATTCGGACCCGGCATGTGCGCGTCGAAAATCGCCCGCGCGATCGGCACCAGTGCCGGATGCGCAACCCAAGTGCCGTCATGGCCGTCGCCCGCCTCGCGTTCTTTGTCGGCGCGCACTTTTGCCAGTGCGGCCTCATTGGCGACCGGGTCATGCTTGATCGGAATCTGCGCCGCCATGCCCCCGATCGCATGAGCGCCGCGCCGATGACAGGTCTTGATCAGCAGCTGCGAATAAGCGCGCAAGAACGGGCTGGTCATGGTCACCTGCGAACGCTCTGGCAGCATCCGGTCCGGGTGATTTCGGAACGCCCGAATGTAGCTGAAGATATAATCCCAGCGACCGCAGTTCAGACCCACTATGTGCTCGCGCAGCGCAAACAGGATCTCGTCCATCTCAAAACAGGCAAGGATGGTCTCGATCAGCACGGTGCACTTGACCGTGCCGCGCGCAAGGCCGAGATAGTCTTCTGCGAAATCGATCACCTCATTCCACAGCATGGCCTCTTGATGATTCTCAAGCTTAGGCAGGTAGAAATAGGGACCACTGCCTTTTGCCTGCAGCGCGTCCGCGTTGTGGCACAGGTAGAGCCCGAAATCGACCAGGCTCCCGCTCAGCGGCACGCCATCTAGGCGCAGGTGAGGCTCGTACAGGTGCCAGCCGCGCGGACGCACCAGCAGGGTCGCAATCTTTTCGTTGAGGCGATACGCCTTGGCGTCCGAACTGATGTAGGTAATCGAGCCATTTACGGCGTCGCGCAGATTGATCTGGCCGTCCATGATGTTGGTCCAGGTTGGCGAATTTGAATCCTCGAAATCCGCCATGAACATGCAGGCCCCGGAATTCAAGGCGTTGATGATCATTTTGCGCTCAACTGGGCCGGTGATTTCGACTCGTCGATCTTGCAGATCCGCCGGAACTGAGGCGATGCGCCAGTTGGATGCGCGCAAGGCTGATGTCTCCTCAAGGAAGTTGGGCAGCACGCCGTTGTCCAGCATTATCTGACGCGCCTGACGCGCCACCAATAGCGCCTGCCGTTTAGCTTCGAATCGTCCTGCGAGCGCCTGCACCAGGGCTAGCGCCTCGGAGCTAAGAATCGTCTCGTAGCCGGGCAACAAAGCACCGTGAATGGTCAATGCAGACGCTGTCACGTAGCTCTCCAGTGGTTGGGGATGGAGCCGCATGTTGACGCCAGAGCGGTTGAGCATTGTTTCGAAATGCATGCGACGCTTGCCGAGCCTGCCAACTGACACGATGATCGGGGCCTGGGTGATCGCGAAGGCGCAACGGAGAGCAATATGCAGGATAAGTATTCATCGCGAAGGCAGTTCCTGCACAGCACGCTGGGCACCGGCCTTGCTTTGGCCGGGAACGCCACGCTGCTCTCCGTGCTTGCTGGCTGCGCGCAGCAGAATACGAACAAGGTTTTGACTCAGTCACTGCGCCTTGTGCCGGTCGCGGACGCGACGACCGCACGCAATCTGCTTGAGCTGCCCGAGGGCTTCCGCTATTTCAGCTTCGGGTGGGCGGGTGATCGCTTGAGCGGCGGCGACATCTGTCCCGGTGCGCATGATGGCATGGGCATTGTCCAAGCCGAAGGCGATCGGCTCACGCTGATCAGGAACCACGAAATCACCCAGGATACCGGCGCGTTCTCAAATCAGATCCCAATCTATGATCCGGGTGCAGCCGGGGGAACGGTCACGCTGAGTTTGGACATGCAGCAGGAAAAGCTGCTGGAGGCTCGTGCCAGCCTGAGCGGCACTTGCTACAACTGCTCGGGCGGCGTTACGCCCTGGGGCAGTTGGCTGAGCTGCGAAGAGCAGGTGCGCGTTGAAGGTGAATTGCTTAAGCGACGAGACGGCTCCGGAGCGGACCGCTTTCAGCGCACGCATGGCTTTGTTTTCGAAGTGCCGGCCGCGGGCGCCTCGGACGCTATTGCGCTGCCTGCGCTTGGTTGCTTCCGGCACGAAGGCGTTGCGGTGGACCCGAACACCGGCATTTTGTACCTGACGGAAGACCGGAATCCGGCATCCGGGCTCTATCGGTTCCTGCCCGAATCAGCCGGCAACCTGAAGTCAGGTCGCCTGCAAATGCTGCGTGCGGTCGGCGCCCCGGATCTGCGCGGCGCGCAGGCTGCGGGCGTCCGCTACAAGACCGCCTGGGTCGATATTCGCGACCCTGGAAAAGGGCATGCTGTGATGGGCGACTACGGCGGCGTGGTGGCGCAGGGCATTGCCGCTGGGGGCTCGGTGTTTCTGCGTTTGGAAGGCGTTTTCATCCGCGGCCGTGACCTTTACTTCACTTCTACCTCCGGTGGTGCGGCCGGTGCTGGGCAAGTCTGGGTGTATCGACCTGACCAAGCCGAACTGGAGTTGGTCTATGAATCCCCGGATGTGGAAACGATGGATTCTCCAGACCAGATTTGCGCGCTTGGCGACGGCATCGTGCTCTGCCAGGACAGCGGGCGCGTGCAGCAACAAGTCCTTTGGTGGCTGTCTCCTGGCGGCAAACCGAGCGTATTCGCGCGCAACAACACGGTGCTTGATGGCGTGGACTTTCGTGCTGCCGAATGGAGCGGCGTGTGCATGAGCCCGGATGGCAAGTGGCTATTTGCCAACGTATACAGCCCCGGCTATTCGGTCGCCATCACCGGGCCATGGGAGTCACTGCGGGACTGATTTCAGCTGGCCTGATTTCAGCTGGCCTGATTTTAGATGGCCTGATTTCAAGTTGGCCTGACGTGACGCTTGACGGGGACCACCGCAAGCGTCAAGCGCGAAACACAGCAAAGTTCCCCGGCTTCATTGCAGATTCGGATCTCCCAGACTTGCGTTGAACGCCCGATATGTAGCGGGCTGGCCGTGCCGCGGACGTATCCCTCAAGCACGGGGCGCAGATGATTGGCATTCACTTCCACCCCAACCGCCATCCATTCCGCGGGCAGGGTCAACAGTGCGGCTGTGCTGCCAATCGTTTCTGCCAATAGCACCGACGCACCGCCGTGCAGCAGGCCAAATGGCTGCTTGGTGCGCGCGTCGACCGGCATCCGCGCGGAAAGACTGTTGGCGTCGAAGGCGCAGAACTCAATTCCCAGGTGCGCCACCGAACAATCCGCGCTGAATTCATTGAGCCTCGATAGCTCAACCTCGCGCTTCCAAATCGTCATGAACAGCCGGAAACCAGCGGCACTTCCGTGGCGGCCTTAAACATCTCGCCGTCCACCTGCGGCTTGCGCGCCTCGGTTGGAAACTCAATCCTGGCCTTATAGTTATCACCGTCGGGGTTGCGAATATTCGACAAACCATCGAAACGCAGCAGCTGGCGGTCTTGGGCGGAGTACCAGACATCGATTCCGGACACCAGCCAGCCTACGATGCCGCTCACGCTAAGCCTGAAAACTTCGGCGTCGACACCGGCATACGGCTCGCTGCGCAGATGGTTTAGCTTGAAACTAACCGCTTCAAGTCGACTCGGGACCACGAAGTCAAGGCGAGCCTTCTCTCCCCGCATCAGTGTCGACCAGTGCTTTCTAACGAATTCATCAAAACCGGCGTCAGCCACCAACTCCGCAGCCTGTTCGAGCTGCTCGCGCTGCTCTGGCGCGTCGCGCCCGGGACGGAAGTAAACCTGCGTGAGTTTTGCAGACCTCTGCACGCCTTCAACATATCCAATGCGGGCGTCACTCAGCTCAAAGCTGGGCACCAAGGGATTGTCGTCGACCCGCATGCGCTTGCGTGCGAACGGCTTGCCGCGCGGACATCGATACAGCACGACGCGCTCCACTAGGCGATTTTCCGACAAGCGCAGGTAGTGCTCCTCGTCATAGATCGGCACCCCGGAATCCAACTCAACCGCGCGACCGACGTAGTTCAAAAACGATTCGGTGTTGGCCGATTCGGTATTGGCAGCCATGATGTGGCTGATAAAGAACGACAGGAACACTGCGAGGCGCATGGCATAACGTCCGAATCGAGTCCGAGAGCGCCGGATGTTAGCGTGAAGCTTGTTCAGCTAAGCCGAAGCCGGGTCAGAAACGGCTTTCTTGCTCACTCTTTGATTTTTGGGGAGGTCTGGGGTAAGGAAACGCAGGCACGAAACCTAACTTTGGCTCGTGCGACGAGTTTCACGCTCCGGGGCGGCTTCGTGCCATGGAAGTTGGCCCGACGCATCTCAGATCCGGCCACCCTTATGCTGCGCTTGTCTAAGCAGCGAAGGCTCTGGCATGGGATATACGGTGCAACCCAACTTGCCTGGATCTGGTTCGGACGCGATGAATCGCGCCCCTGCACCGCCATGCCGCTGGCCGCATGTTTTTGGCATCAACCGTCCTCAGATCCGGGCTTGTCGAAGCATTGAAGGGCCTTGCTTTAGCGAACACAACTTGCCCGGCACCCACTCCCGCAATTCGACAGTAGCAAGTCGCGCAGCGCTCAGCTACACTGCATGGCCTGATTGTTTCAACCCCCTATTGCTCGCCCGCGAGGAGAAAAAATGGAAAGCACAGCCGCCTCAAAAATGGGTGTATCTCACCTACTCCAAACTATCGATGCTGTGGGCTGGGTGACCTTGATCGTTATGGCCATCATGTTCGTCCTTTCATGGATCTTCATTGTCTACAACATTTTTCGTAACGTCAGCCTCAAGGGCCGCGCGGATCGCGTTGTGGAAGCCTTCTGGCAGACGTCAACCCCGCAAGAAGCGATGACGTCGATGTCATCACAGCCAACCTGGGAGCCCTTTTCGAAGATTGCTCTGGATTGCGCCAATGCGGCAGCACATCACGCGAAAAATGAAGGCAGCCGCTTGGTCGAAGCGCTGAACCGCTCCGAATTCATTGATCGCGCTTTGCGTCAGGCGGTCAGTCGCGAAAGCAGTCGGCTCGAAACCGGTTTGACTTTGCTCGCCACGGTCGGATCAACCGCACCCTTCGTAGGCCTGTTCGGTACGGTGTGGGGTATCTACCACGCACTGATCAAGATCGGCGCCGCCGGCCAAGCTTCTCTGGACGTAGTCGCTGGCCCCGTGGGCGAAGCACTGATCATGACCTGCATCGGCCTTGGCGTTGCGATCCCGGCAGTGTTGGGATACAACTTCTTTGTGCGGGCGAACCGGGTCACCCTGGGCCGCTTCGACGAGTTTGCGCATGA
>Ga0163144_10001386_pt1 | contig 57223 bp, 41 predicted proteins | sample OliLak19BULKMAT1_FD_123175 | JGI IMG/M metagenome (GOLD analysis project Ga0163144, IMG submission 123175) | Freshwater microbial mat bacterial communities from Lake Vanda, McMurdo Dry Valleys, Antarctica - Oligotrophic Lake LV.19.BULKMAT1 | ecosystem: Environmental > Aquatic > Freshwater >...
CGGGTCGAGACCAGAGGTACCGAACCCGACCCAAAAAGAAGGCGAGAGTCGCGCGCGCTCCGCGCGCGCGACTCTCGCCTTCTTTTTGGGTCGGGTTCGGTACCTCTGGTCTCGACCCGCGGAACGTCAACCCTGACGCGACATGCGACGAGCCTCGGAGCCCGTTTGACCCTCCGGTCAGGCGGGCTTCCGCTGTTTGTGGAGGTCGAGGTTGGCCGCGAAGATCTTCGACATGAGGTCCTTCTTCAGCTCCGCCTGTCCTTCGCTGCCGCCGATCCCCTGCACATCACGGTAGACAGACGCGAGGCCGGTATCGACCGCCTTGAGCTGTCGCACGCGCGCGAGCTCGCGCTCGGAGAGGCCCAGGGACTCGGTCAGCTTCGCGAGTCGACGCTGCAAGAGCTCGACCTGCTTCTTGTAGGTCGCCGAGTCACCCTCGGTCTCTTCCTTGACCAGGGGCAGCGACTGGGCCCACTCATCGCGCGCTTCGCGCAGCGCCCGCTCGACGATCTCCTCGGTGATCTGGGCCACGGCGGACTCGAGGTCACCGCGCTCGTCCACGAGGTTCTCGAGGCGCCCTCGATAACCGTTGGCCGCGACCTCGGTCTTGGGCACGTGCAAGCGGTAGAGGTCCGTCGCCACGACCCGATCACCGCCGCTCGAGTCCGCGACGGCGCGGCCCTCGTCGGCGACACGCTCGATGGTGCTGAAGGTCGTCGCGTCGGGGTGCTGGTTGTGCGCGATCCCGATGGACAGCGAGATGCGCATCGAGCGCCCCTGGTGCGAGAAGCGAAGCTTACGCGCACCCGTGAGCAGACGCTCGGCGACATGCCTTGCGGCCTCACCCGTCGTGTGCGGCACGAGCACGACGAGCCGGTCCTGGACGAGGTAGCCGAGCAGGTCCCCGGCGCGGGTCGCGCCCTTCACGAGGTCGGCGACCGCGAAGAGGATCTCCTGTTTCGACTCGAACCCGTGCACCGTTTCGAGATACTGCAGGCGATCGACCTGGATGTTCAAACACGCGACGGCGTAGCCGTAACGCCGCGCGCGCTCGAAATCGATCTCCATCAGCCGTTGGACCTCTTCTGTGGTGAAGAGGCCACGGCCCGATTTGCTGAAGCTCAGTGTCGCGGAATTCGCCATGGCGCGCGTCTGCCTCGGGAGACCCCGGCACAACGCTCGTGCAGTGGTCGACCACCGCTGAGGCGCCGCTTGAGCGAGATGGTCAGTCCCCTCTTTGAGCCTGCAAGAAGGCGAGAAGGTCGCGCATCTCACGGCGAGACAGATGGCTCGCTGTGTCGGCGGGCATCGCGGAGACATCACGCCGGCGGGCCGTGATTTCGCTCGGCATGAAGGTCACGCGCTCCTTTTGGTTCGTCTCGAGAACGAGCTCCGAGGGTGATTCCGAGACGATCCGCCCGACGAAGACCTCGTCGTCATCGGTGCGCAGGAGCCAGTTCTGGAAGCCCTCGGCCAGCGCCGCATTGGGATCCACGATCGAACGTAGGAGCTCCTCGGATGTCAGGCGCGCGGCGACCCCGTCGAGGTCGGGTCCAGCCTCACTGCCCCCGTCGCCGCCCAGTCGGTGGCACTTCAGGCAAGTCACCGCGGCGTGCTCGCGGAAGACCCGGCCACCGCGCGTCGCATCCCCTCCGACGAGGGTCATGCGCCAACCCGCCAGGGGATCCCCCATCTCCCGCGCCTTGGCGAACCCCGCCTGCAGCGCGCCGGCGCCCTGGGCCAGCTCAGGGCGCTCCCCGCGGGCCGCGACCTCGAACCACTCGACGAGCCATGGTTCGCTGCGCGCGGCGTCTGGCTCCGGCTCGACCCCCTCGACGGGCAACACGAGCTCGACCAAGGCGGCCGTCGCGAGGTCGTCTCGCAACACGCCCAAGGCCAGGACCGCGGCCTCGGCCTCCTCGTCCGCGTGAACCGCGGCCACGAGGCGCTCGACCGCGACGGCAGGATTCGTGCGACCGAGGATGCCGAGGGCCGCCCACCGTAGCTCTGCCTCCGGAGCGTCGACGAGCTGGAGCGCGACACGCCCGGCAGCGTCGCCGCTGCGTTCGGCCAGCGTGTCGAGCGCCGCTTTGCGCACCGCGAGGCCTCCCGAGGCCTGTGTCGAGGCGCCGAGCGCGACCAGCGCCAGCGCCGCGGTCGCGCGCTCGCTCGGGTCCTGGCGCCGGACGAACTCCACCCAGGCTGCGCGCAAGACGTCTGGCTCCGCGGTCACGAAAAGACCCGCCGCCAGCGCCTCACGCGCTTCCGTAAGCTCCGCGGGCGCGCGCCCGGGTAGCGGCCAACGATCCTGAATCACGAGGTCCCGCGTGCGCGGCTCGGTCCAAAGCGCCAGGACTTGCAGCGCTTCAGCGCGCAACGCGTTCGGGTTCTCGCGCCCGAGGACAAAACGTACGAGTCGCTCCGCTGATTCCGCGCCGCCGACCACCCGGTTGGCGTCGAGCGCGCGCCGCAGGGTGTAATGACGCTGACCCGCGGGTCGGTCGAGCAGACCCGCGAGCGCGCCGAAGGCGGCGCTCACTCGCGCGCCGTGAATGGCATCGGCGGCCTCTGCCACGACCGCCTCGTCGTCGTCCTCGAGCAGCGCGGCGAGCCCGGCATCCGCCCAGCGGCGCAAGACGACCACGAGATTGCGCCGCAGCGCGGGCTCCGCGGACTCCAACGCGCGCTGGACCGCGGCCCGGTCGCCGAGTCGCTCCAACGCGCGCACACACACGTGCCGGATCCAGGGGTCGCTCTCGCCGTCGCGGCCGAGGAGCCCGATGACGGCGATGGTGTTCACGGCGCCGCCGAGTCGGCCGGCCGCCTCCGCAGCAGCGAGGCGCACACGGGGCTCGCTGTCCTCGAGCGCCAACTCGACCCACGTCGCGGCGTCCGCGTAACCGAGGTCACCGACCGTGCGCAGCCCTTGCACGCGAACCTCGGGGTCGTCGTCGCTCACCATCGCCACGAGGTGCGGCGAGAAGAACTCGAGGTACCCGGGTCCCCGGCGCGCGATGTGCGCGACGAGCCACGCTGCGTGCGTGCGCGCGCGCACGTCCAGACCCGGCTCGCGCAACAGCTCCAGCGCCGTGAACACGACGTTCAAGGCGCCGCGCGTGTCCTGCGCGGCCAGCGCGCGCTCGGCCAGGAGGAGCTGCGCCTCGTGTCGGACGCGTCGATCCGGATGCATGAAGAGCGCGACGAGCTGCTTGTCGTTGCGCTCCGCGAGCCCGCCCGCCAGGAGACCCTGGACCTCGCGCACGAGTCGCGTCTCACTCTCGCTGCGTGTTTCGGGTTCGAGGCGGAAGATGCGCCCCTTGCCTGTCTGGCCCCAGCCGGCGACCCAGTCGAGTGTGTAGAGGTTGCCGTCGAAGCCGAAGTCGACGTCCGTCGGCAGGCAGTTCCAGAGGAATTCACGCGCGCCGTCGAGCGCGAAACCCGCTCCCAGGGGCTTGTTCTTGAAGGAGTGCACGCCGCTGTATCCAGCGGCGCCGCGGAAATCGCAGAGGAAGAAGGTCCCGTCCCACTCGGGGCTGAAGCCCGTCCCTGGGTACAGCGCGAGCCCCGAGGGGCCATCGGTGAAGTTCGCGATCGGCGGCAGGATGTACGCCGGTTGCCCTGCATGGAGCGGCTTCCAGAGGGCCTCGGCATTCCAGGGCCCGCGAGCCTGCACGTCGTTGCACCACTGGTAGGCCTGACGCCAACCCGAGTCGCTGCCCTCGAGCAGCCACGTCCAACGGGCGCGGTCGCCACCATCAGAGTTGTTGTCGCCCGTGAAGAGATCGCCACGATCGTCGAACACGAGCTCCTGCGGGTTGCGCAGCCCCGTGCAGAACACCTCGAGGTCTGCGCCGTCGAGCTCGCAACGCAGCACTGCGCCCGTGTGCGCATGCGCGAGCGCGCGGCCCTCGCGTGTCACCACGTGAAAGCCGCGGTCGCCGATCGAAAAATAGAGCCTCCCGTCGAGGCCGATCGTGAGCCCGTGGAGATCATGACCGAGCAGCGCCACTCGCACGCCGTAGCCGGTCGAGTGCTGCTCGCGCGCCTCCGCGACCCCGTCATCGTCGGCGTCTGTGAGCCGCCAGAGATCCGGAATACAGGTGTACCAGACGTCCTGTCCGCCGCCCACCCGTGGGCGCACCAAGAGGCCCGCAGCGATGCCGACCGCGGGGTCCTTGAAGCCGTCCGCGAAGACGGTCGCGCGGTCGTACGTGCCGTCGCCGTCCGTGTCCTCGAGCCTCCGCACACGCTCGTGCTCGACGCCGTACAGGGCAGCGAGGCGCTGATCACCCTCGTGTTTCCGGAACATCGCGACGCGGTCCTCGACCGTCAACGAGGCGATGTCGTCTTCGAGCCAGCCCAGGTGCTCGCGCATGTCCGTGACCCCCTTGTGCAGGCGGAAGGTCTCGGCCACGTAGATACGGCCCTTGGGGTCGAACGCGAAACACACCGGGTTCGCGATCAGCGGCTCAGCGGCCGCGAGCTCGAGACGGAATCCAGCCGGCACCCGAGTCCGAGCGAGGGCCGCGAGGCCCTCGTCGGAGGCCGCCGCGACCGCGGGTTGGTAACTCGCACCTCCAGCCTTGTCGTCGCCCCCTGGCGCTGACTCCGTCACTTCCTGCGCGCGCGTCCAGGGCACGTTGCTGCGCGCGAGACTCGCGGTCGATGAAACGAGACCCAGGACCGCATACGTGACAAGGGGTGCGACGGACATCATCCGAGTCTAACGGACCGGCTCGTTGCGCCGGTCCCAGTAGGCGAGCACCAAGTCCACCATCCGGCCATAGGAGCGCACGCCATCGGCGGATCCCATGCTGCGCAGGTAGAGGTCGTTCGTCGCCTCGGCGATGCGGCCGAACGAGCGCACCGCGCGTGTGCGTTCGCGCGTCCAGAAGCGCCGCTGGTCCTCGAGATCGACCATCACCGGCGGGGGGATCTCGAGCGCGAGAGCCACCCATGCCCCGGGGTCCTCGTGGGCCAGCTGCCCCATGATGTGTTGGAACCCGAGCGCGGCAGCCGAGTAGGTGAGGTACGGATCGCCGGACTCGAACCCGACCAGGAACGCGAGGCCATTGGCCTCGTCCTCGCGCGCAAAACCCCGCCGGTGCGCGAGCTCGTGGCACGCGGTCGCGCCGCGCGCGATCGGCGGCTGACCGCGCGCGACATGGGCCTCGCCGGTGAAGGGCGAGAAGATGCCCGAGACGCGCGCCGCGATCAGGAGCGGGGAGGCCAAGGGCTCCACGACTCGCCCTTCAGGTCCCTGGAGCAACGGCCGCGCGCTGGCGGCTCGACGCCATGCTGCGGCAGCCCGGGCGCCGTAGTCGGATGGCGCCTCGACGACCCCGCTCCGGTCCTCGTCGAGCTCGGCGCGGCTGGTCGCCATGACCTGGATAAGCCCTCGCGCGACCGCCTCGAGGCGCCGCGCGTCGACGGTCTCGAGTTTCCAGCCCAGACTCTCGAGCAAGGGGCGTCGGCCATGGTTGAGGCCCCACAGCGCGAGGAAGGCCAAGAGGCCGTAACCCACGAGCCGACCGAGGGCGATCGCGACCGCCCGCGCCTTCAGCCATGCGCCGCTCGGGCGCCAAGCGCGCGACAGCACCCAAGCGGCGGCCGCGAGCACGAGCAGCTCAGCGAGGCTCGGCCCCTGGACTCCAAGCCATCCGAGGAGCCCGTGGTAAGCCTCGGTGGGTCCTCCGACGAGCGCGGCGAGCCGCGGGTAGATCCGGCGCGCGTACAGCGCCTCGGGCCAGCAAAGACAAGGGACGAACGCGGCGGCCGCGATCAGCCACAAGGCGAGGCGACGTCGTCGACGCACCTCGCCCTGCCGGCGCGGCCCCGCGCCCTCACTTGAGCTGTTCCCAGTAATCACCGGGCATATCGTGCGCGATCTTGAGGGCGCCGTTCGCGCCGCCGTAGACCGGCTCTTCGATTCGGATCACGTTGCCGCCGCCGAGCAAGCGATGCATCTCGGCGGTGATGGCCCGGTCGAGCCCTTTGATCTGACTGCCGCCGCCCGCCAACAGGACGCGGTTCTTCAAGCGGTCCTGGAACTCCGGGTCGAACGAGCTGATCAACGAGCCGAGGCCCTCGACGATCGGCGCGACGATCCGCTGACACGCGGTGCGCATCTGGACCGTGATGTCGAATTGGGTCGGCTTGCCGTTCACGGGCAACGTCACGAGCACCGGGTCGGACGTCTTCTCGACCGTCGAATAACGCTCTTTGATCATCTTGACCATCTGCTTCGTGTACTGCGCCTCGGGGAACGCAGCTTTGAGCTCCTTCATGATCTCGTCGTCGATGAAGTCACCCGCGAATGTATGGGTCAGTTGGTCGGCGTCGTCCGGCATCGTGCCGTGCATACGGCACAAGTCCGTCGTGCCGGCGCCGATGTCGATCACGAGCACGTCCTCGAGCATGTCGAGGCCGTACGCGACGGAGAACGGCTCGGAGCAGAGCATCACCGAGTCGACCGATTCGCGCGCCGCCTCGAGGATCGCGTCCTTGTTGTGGATCGATGCCTGGGCCGGCACGCCGATCACCGCGTACACGAGCTCGTCCGCGCGGGGGCGCGCCCGGCGCACGATCTCACGCACGAGGTCCTTCGCCGCGCGAAGCTCCTCGTTGTCCGCCTTGCCCGCGTTGTTGTGCTTGAGCACGCCGTGTTCGAGGGGTCGGTGCAAATTGAGGGAGAGGCGCTTCTCGCGCGCCTCTTCGCCGAACAGCACGTCCTTCTTGAGCAGCTTGCGCGCGACGGGGTCCTTTGGATAACCGACGAAGGACTCGACCGTCTCTCGCACACCGTTGCTCGCGCAGACGGACGTCCGCGACGTTCCCAGGTCGATCCCGACGTAGAGGACACCGTGGTCTTTCTTGGCTCCCGCGTCCTCCTGGGGGTCGTCGGCAGCACCGTCTTGGGATTTATCGCCCGGGGACTTGTCGGAGGAACTGGCCTTCTTGGAGCTCATGTGTGCTGAGTGGATGAAAATTGTGGGGGGTGCGTCGCGCGAGCTTCGGCGGCCCTCGTCGGAATCCGCCACATGCTATTCGGATGCCTGAACACGGGACCCAACACTTTCCCGGAGCTTCTGGTTGGCCTCGAAAATCGAGGACATCAGGTCGCGCTTGCGCTGGACCTCCTCGGAGTCGCCGCGCAGCCCCTGAGTCTCGCCGTATACCGACGCGACACCTTGGTCTGCGAATTGCTTGTCGAGACGTTCCTGGAGCTGGAACGAGCGCTCTTCGAGGAGGCGCGTCAGCTTGGCGACGCGGCGCTCCAGGAGCTCGATCTGACGCGCAGAGGCCTCGCCCGCGGTCGGGCGCGGTACGTCCTCGTCCCGCAGCCCGGGGCCCTCGCCTAGCGCGCCGTCGTCGGCCTCCCCCGCGCCGCGCTGCGGCGCTTCTTGGTGGCGGTTCTGCGAGGCGAGCGCCTCGCGCAACTGGGCCTCGAGGGCCTGCAGCGCGATCGGATCGGCGTTGGCGCGCCCCGTTCTCGAGTGGCTCGCGGCGCCGAACGAATCCGCACCCGGAGGGCGACCCGACCGGTCGAGACGGCGCGCCGCATCGCCGCCCGCTGGTCGCATCTCCCCGTCGTGGCCGAACGGGCCGAGTTCCCCTGTGCCTCGGATGCGGCCAAAGGGCCTCCTGCGCCGGGAGAGCTCGGGGAGCTCGACCAGGTGCACGAGGTGCTCCGCACCGGCGACACGTCGGAATCCAGGCATGCGAAGGGGTTCTCGGGCGCCTCTCGGGCGAGGCGCCACCTCCGGTCTTATACACCACCCCAGTGCCGATTTCCCGGCGGAAGACGCCGCGGAGAGGTCCGCCGTGACCGTGGCGACCCGGACCGAGACGCCCCGGTGAGCGGGAATTGTCCGGGCCCGCCTCTCTGACCGCAGGCAGCTTCGCTGACTCACCGGACGCGCTCGCGGGCTGCCGGCGCCGGCCGCCCGAGCCACATGGAACACGCGACACCGAGCAGGATCGTGACGAGCCCAAGGCCTGTCCAACGTGTCACGGGCTCGCCAGCGACCCCGACACCGAGGAGCACGGCGATGGCCGGGGTCACGTAGCTCATGAGCGCCAATTGATTCGCCCGCGCATAGCGAAGCGCCCAGAAGTAGAGCGTGAACGTGACCACCGTGCCAGCGATCGCGAGGTACAAGAGGCAGAGGACCCCGCGCAACTCGAAGCGCCAGACCGCGTCGCGCTCGAAGAGCAGAGACACGACCGCGAGCAGCGTCGCTCCTACAAACATGCCATCCCGATTGAGGAGCGCTGAGCTCGTGCCCGCGCCGCTGCGCTTGACGTGCGCGGTGCCGAACGCAGCGCCTAGGGGCGCGACCAGGAACAGCGCGGCGACGCCGGCCACCCCGAGCCCTGCGGGCGCACCGGAATAAGCCGCCAGGTCGACGTCGGCGAGGTCTGTAGCGAAGAGGCAAGCGACGCCGGCAAAACCGAGCAGCACACCGAACCAAGCGGCCGGGCGCACCTCTTCACCCGGGACGAAGCGATGGCCGACTGCGGCCATGAACAACGAATAGACCGACCACAGCACGGCCGCCAGCGCCGACGGGAGGTACTGCTCGGCCCAATAAACGAGGCCGTACGTGAGCGCGAAGTTGAGCACCCCCATCGACCATACGAGCGCTGCCGTCGGAGGCGCCCCACCCTCACGCGCCGCGATGCGCGGCGCGACGACGAGCAGCACGAGCCAGGCCAGATAGAAACGCAGCGCAGCGCCGCCGAACGGCGGCACGTAGGCGAGCCCCTCGCGCACGACCAACCACGTCGAACCCCAGATCGCGCACATCACCGCGACCGCGACGCCCAACGCCATCGGGCTCGGACGCCGAGTGTCCAAGGAGACAGTCATAGTGTGGCCTCGCCTCGAACGTTTCGTTTCGGCGCGCTCACGTGCACGCGAGTCGCGCGACGAGGAAGCTGGCCGCGCGTCTCATCACCGCTTCAATTCGAGGGCTCGGCGCTGGCAGCACGCTCGGCTCCCGCGGGGCTGAAACCGCCGCCGAGGGCGACGACGAGGTCGACGCGGTTCACGAACAGCTCGCGCTGCGTCGCGAGGAGCGCGCTCTCGGCCGACAAGGACCGCCGCTGGGAGTCGAACACGAGCTCGATCCCGATCAGACCTTCTCGGTACTGCGCGTCCGCGAGCTCGAGGGCGCCGCGTGACTCGTCGACGGCCACGGTCAAATGGCGCAACCCATCGCGCAGACGCCGTTCGGCGTCGAGCGCGCTCTCGACCTCGGCGAAGGACGCGAGCACGCCACCCGCGAACGCCTCGCCCGCCGCGTGCGCGTCGGCGCGCGCCGCGTCGACCGCCGCGGCGCGGCGGCCCGCATCGAAGATCGGCGCGGTGAGCGACGACGCGAAGCTCCAGACGGTGAAGTCTCCGTCGAGTAGGTCTTCGACCTGGTTGCTTGTACGGCCACCCGTCGCGGTGAGGACGATACGGGGCCAACGGTCCGCGCGCCGCTCGCTCACGAGCGCCTCGGCTGTGACGAGGCGCCGCTCCAGGGCCGCGAGGTCCGGGCGCCGTGCGAGCAGGTCCGCGGGGACGCCCGCGGGCACCTCGGGCGGCAGCGCGCCAAAATCGCCGAGCGCCTCGAGCTCCGCGCCCGGATAACGGCCGAGCACGAGCTCGAGTCCGCGCCGCGCCTGGCCCTCGAGCCGCTCGGCCGCGACGAGGTTCGCGCGGCTCGAGGCCACGTTCGCCCGCACCAGGCGCACGTCGAGGGCGCCGACGAGGCCGGCATCGAAGCGCTCCTCGGTCATCCGTTGACTGCCCTCGTAAGTCGCGAGCGTCTCGCGCGCGAGCTCGACCTGCTGACGCGCCTCGCGCGCAAGGAACCAGCCGCGGGTCGCCTCAGCGGCGACCGCGAGCTGGGCCGCGGCGAGGTCCGCGGCCGCCGCGGCGAGACCGGCGTCGGCGCCGCGTGCGCCCGACGCGAGGCGGCCGAACAGATCGACTTCCCAGCTCGCGGTGAGGCCTACGTTGTAGGAGGTGAAGGTGGCCGCGAGCGGTCCGCTCGTGCCAGGGATCGGCAACCCGACGAAGATGTTGCGATTGCGCGAGTGACCGAGCGAAGCGTCGAGATTCGGCCAGCGAGCGCTGCGCGCGACGTTCGAGCGCGCCGCCGCGGCCGCGAGGCGCGCGGCGCTCGCGCCGAGACTGCGGTTGTGTTGCAGGGCCTCGTCGACGATCGCGTCGAGGTCGGCGTCCCCGAACGCGGTCCAGAAGGGCTGCTCAGCGACGCTAGCGCCTGTGGTGTCCGCCGGGCTGGCCCAGTCACCACGAATGGGCAGCTCGAGCTCCTCCGTACGCCGTTCGAAGTCCGGGCGAGGCGCGCGCGAGGCGACGCAGCCCAAGGCGAACAAACATAGGGCGCCCGCGGCCCAAGCTTCCGCTGGACGCTGGATCTGAATGGGACGGGTCACAGTGGAGCGAAAACACGGGCCAGTTGGCGCCGACAGGCGCTCGGGCTCGAAGCTGGGCGTGGCGCGCCCAAAAGAGAGCAGCCCAGTCGAGAGCATGGGGAGAGCATGGTGCTTCTCCCGGTCCGGAGCAACCCTCAGCGCCGCCCAGAAAGAGACCGTCAGGCGTTCGCGAGCGCGATCAAACCGATCGCGGCTGCGACCGTGAGCACCAGCGCGAGCACCTTCCACCACGAGATCGGCGCCTCCCCCACGACCTTGCCGCTCTGGCCGTGGACGAGCACGGCGTACGGCTTGCCGCGGAACTCGTAGGTGAGGCTCCAGAGCGGCAGGAGCACGTGCTTCCAGTGGACGTCGGACAGCGCTGTCTCGACTCGCAAGGCCCGGTGTGTGTCGCCCGGGACGTCGCTCGCGCAGCGGCCGCGCTGGGTGCTCTCCATCTCGGCCCGCCCGATGTGCCAGCCGTCCTCGAGGTCGACCTGGTACTCCTCGGCGCGCCAGCCGGCGAGGTACTCGGGCTGGTACGGCACGAGCGACGAGCCGTCGAAGCGCCCGAGTCGGCGCGCGAGGTCTGCGTCGACGCCCTTCGAGGCCAAGACGTACACGTCGTCGAACACGTCGCGCCGCTCCCCCTCCGCGGGGCGCCAACGGACCTTGCGCACCTGGCGCGCTTGGCGCTGCGCGCGCCCGTTCACGTGGACCGTGACATATTCCGTATCCCAGTAGTACGTGCCCGCTTGTGCAGTCCAGCGCGAATAGGCGCGCGCGTCGAACGTCCACGCCGGCACGTACACACCGACCGCCGCGAACTGACGTTGGCGCGCGAGCGCATTCGGGCGAAAACGACGCGACCGGATCCACTTGCCGAACGACGCCTCGACTTGGGCCCGGGAGACGTGCAGCGGGACGAGCGACTCGGGCCGCAGCCCCTGGCGATGGCTGCCCTGGTCGAGCACACGGGCGGAACCACAAAAGGGGCAGCGGTCCGAGACCGAGGCGCCTTCGAGCGCGGTTCTCGCGCCACAGGTCTCGCAGGCGAGGACGCGCAGCTCGAGGCCGAACCCCGTCGCCGCGGTGCGGATGGCCTCGCGTTCGAGCGGCCGCTCGACGATCAGCGTGTCCCGCACGAGCACCTGGCGCTTCGCGCCACAGTGATCGCAGGCGAGGGCGCGCTCCTCGGGCGCCCACCGCAACGGCGCCCCGCAACCGTCGCACTCGAGGGCGACACGGGCCCGCGCCGCCGTCGGCGCCTGGGTGACTTCGTGCGGGTCGGGGGAATGCGAGGTGCGATCCATCGAGGCTAGAGGGCTTACAGACTAACCCCTGGCTCCATTCATGGAACGATGGCGCGTTAGGAGTCTGCGCGAGCGGAGACTTCGAATGCCCGCGGTGCGAGTCGCGTAGAGACACGACCGGTTTCACCCGGCGCTTCGACGCATCCTTACGAGACCACCTCGGCCCCAATGTGTAGAGTGCCGGCGAGAGCAGTCGCGTCCAGCGCTGCGGCGACCACGCATTTCGATACCTCGATACCTCGATACTTCGATCCCAGCGACACGAAGAGCACACGATGAGCGTCTTTGGTTGGTTCAAACGCGGCGTCCAAGAGATGATGATCGCGCGTCCCGATGGGACGAAGGCGGAGATCGTCTGGAAGCACCCGGATCGGACGATCCCGATGAAGTCGCAGCTCACCGTCGACTCGGACGAGTGCGCGGTGTTCTTCCGCAACGGGCAGGTCATCGAGACGCTGGGCCCGGGTCGCCACTCGCTCGACTCGGCGAACTTGCCCTTCCTGTCGGAGCTCATCGACAACGTCACAGGTGGCAACGTGTTCATCGCCGAGGTGTTTTTCGTGAACTCCCGCGAGCACACCGGCAACAAGTTCGGTGGCCGCATCGGGCACTTCGAGGACCCGAAGTCGGGGGTCCCCGTCGAGACGATGGTGCACGGCGAGTTCTCGTTCCGTGTCATCGACCCGGTCAAGCTGATCACGCGCCTCGTCGGGATGGGCCGCGCCGAGTCGTTCACGGTCAAGTCGTGGATGCGCGAACAAGTATTGAAGGTCCTGCGGGACTCGATCGCTGAGCTGCTCGTCAAGCGCAAGTGGCCGCTGCTCGACGTGACCTCGGGGGCCTACACCGAGGAGCTCGAGCTCGATGTCCTCGAGGCGCTGGACAAGCACGTCGCCGACTACGGGCTCGACGTCGTGCGCCTCGGCAACTTCGTGATCGGTATCGACGAGGACGACGCCACGAACCTCAAGACCCTCTACCGCGACGCCGCATACCTGCGCACGGTCGGAGGCGTCGAGGGCTTCCAGAAGTTCGCCGCAGGCAAGGCCATGCTCGGCGCGGGTGAAGGCCTGGCCAAGGGCGGCGGCGGCGGGGGCGGGGGCGGCCTGCTCGGCGGCGCCGGGCTCGGCGTGGGTTTCGGCCTCGCGCAAATGCTCGTGCGCGACGCACAGGGCGGGCAGAGTCTCGCGCCAGCGACCCCCGGCGTCGTCTGCGGCAGCTGCAGCGCGACCGTCGCGCCCGGCAAGTTCTGTTCGACCTGTGGCAAGGAGCTGGCGCGCCACCAGCCGGTCGCGACGGGGCGGTTCTGCACCTCGTGCGGCGGCTCGATGGCTGCGGATTCTCGATTCTGCGCGGCCTGCGGGACGAAACAACCGGAGTGATCACACCGGCCTTCCGGTCCTGGCGCACCTGGTCGCCGATCCTCGCGTTCGCCGCCAGTTGTGCGGCGAATCGCGGCGCGTCGCTCTCGATTCCGCAGCCTAGCGCGCCGCGCATCGAACACGTCGATCGACTGCACGGTGTCGACGTCTCCGACCCCTATCGCTGGCTCGAGAACACCGACGCGCCCGAGGTCCGCGCTTGGATCCAACGGGAACGCGAGTTGACGACCGAGGTCCTATCGGCGACCCCGGGCCGCGCGACGCTCGCCGCCCGGCTCGCGAAGCTCACCCACACCCAGACGCGCACACTCCCGCTGCGCGCCGGCGAGTGGTACTACTGGACCTGGAACGACGGCACGCGCGAACAACCGCTCCTCGTCCGTGGGCGCGGGACCAGTCAGCACGACGAGGTCGTGCTCGACCCCGGCTCTTCGGGCGCCGGCGGTTGGGACCCCGGCGCGGTGCTGGCGGGCCTCGCCTTCTCGCCGGGCGGTACGTACCTGGCCTACGCCATCGCCCGCGGCGGGTCCGAGCTGCGCAGCTGGCACGTCCTCGAGCTCGCGACCCTCGCGGCGCTGCCTGACACCCTCGCGCCTGCGCTCTATGAGCGACCGGCCTGGACCCACGACGAGGCGGGTTTCTATTACGGCTGGCAGGCCCCGAACGCAGACAGGTTGCGCCCGAGCGCGGCGCGCGGAGCGCTCCGGTACCACCTTCTCGGCACACCCTTGGAGGCCGACCTCGTCGTGCTCGAGGACCCGCTCGGGACGCCGCGTAGTTACCTGCCCGCGGTGAGCGAAGACGGGCGGTGGCTGACGGTGTCGGTGTTCGAGGGCGCCGACCCTCGCAACCGGCTCTACTTCCGGGATCTGACACGCGCGGGCTCACCGCTCCTGCGGACCTGCGATGCGTTCGACGCGGCCTACGCGCCCGTCACGAACGAGGGCTCGGAGTTCTGGGTGCGCACGACCTTCGGTGCGCCCAACGGGCGCATCGTCTCGGTGGACGTCGCCGCGCAGTTCAACGGCTGGACCGAGGTGCTCGCCGAGACCGAGGGGCCGCTCCTCGACGCAGTCCGCTGCGGCGAGTGGCTCGTCGTCGATCGCCCACTCGACCTCGCGACTCACGTCGAGTTGCACCCCTTGCGACCGGCGTTACAGCGCCCTTCCGAAGCGGGCGGCCTCTTGCCCCTCGATCCCCGCGCCGGCGGCGGGTCGGTCGTCCTCGCGCGGGCCTTGACCGTGAGCGCGCGCGACGAGCTTTTCATCGGGTACTCCGATACGTTGACGCCGTTCGAGCATTGGCGCTTCGAGCCCCACCGTCAGACCTGTCAGCCGAGCTTCGTGCCCACGACGCCGTTCGACGCGAGCGGCTTCGTGACGGAGGTCACACACGTGCGCGCCGCGGATGGAGCCCTCGTTCCGGCGCGCCTGACGAGGCCACGAGCCGCCGTCCGGGACGGCAGCCTCCCGCTCCTCTTGTACGGCTACGGCGGCTTCAATGTCGCCGCGCGACCGACACACTCCGCCGCGATCGCCGCGTGGCTGGAGCTCGGCGGCGCGTTCGCGACGGCCCACGTGCGCGGCGGAGGCGAGCTCGGCCAGGCCTGGCACGAGGCCGGGATGCGCGCCGGCAAGTCGCGCTCCGTCGACGACTTCATCGCGGTCGCGCGGGCGCTCGTCGCGTCGGGCTGGACCGAGGCAGCGCGGCTCGCGATCCGCGGCGAGAGCAACGGCGGGATGCTCGTCGGGGCGGCCCTCGTGCGGGCCCCCGAAGCCTTCGGCGCGGCGCTGCCCTCGGTCGGCGTGTACGACCTCCTGCGATACCAGCGCTTCGGGCTCGGACGCGCGTGGGCGAACGAATACGGCGCTCCCGACGACGCGGCGCTTTTTCCCGTGCTCTACGGCTATTCGCCGTACCACAACGTGCGCCCCGGGGTCGTGTACCCGGCGACACTGATCTCGACGTCCCTCGCGGACGAGCGGGTCGCGCCGCTCCACAGCTACAAGTTCGCGGCCCGCCTGCGCGACGGCAACGCCGGGCCGAACCCGGTGCTGTTGCGAGTCGACACCCACGCGGGGCACGATGGCGGGACGGCCACCGAGCGCCAGAAGGCCCAGCTCGACGAGTGGTGTTTTTTAGCCCTCGCCCTGGACCTCGACCTCACCGCGCTCAGCGATTAGGGCCCGCGCAAGAAGCACTTTGACGTTTCAGCGAGTCAGCGTCGGCGCTGGCCGCTGAAACACGGGAGTTATTCTTGCGCGGGCCGTTAGCCGTAGGGATTCGCGGCCGCCTGACTGTGGACGGTGTACGCCGCCCAACCAGCCGCCGCGAGCACGGCGGCCATCCGCGCAAGGCGCGCGCGCGCCCCGGACGCCGGCACGAGCATCGCCAGCGGCGCGGCGAGCAACACGAGGCCACACGTGCGCGGGGTCTCCGCGAACAGGACGCCGCTCGTGACGAGGCCGGCGAGGAGGACGGCGAGCGGTCCCGCGAGCCCTTCGCTCGGGCGGAGGTCGCGTCGCCACAGCGAGAGCGCCGCGACGAGGAGCGCGGTTCCGCCGACCGAGGCCACGAGCAACGCGGCCAGCCCCGTGCCGGAGAAACCGAGTGTGGGCGCGGCAGCGAGGGCGACGAGGCCGAACGCAGCCGGAGCGTCGGGTCCACGGGACGCAAACGTGCGCTGCGCGACCCAGTACAGCGCCGTGAACACGCCGACGAGCGCCGCCATCCAGAGCCACCGGTCGTCGCCCCAGTACCGCGCGCGGAGCGAAGCGGTCGGGAAGTACGCGAGCGCCGCAGCACCCGCGGCGAAGAGGCCGAGCGACAGCGCCCTGCGCCCCCCGCGCAGCGCGATGAGCGGGACCGCGGCGAAGCCCGCGAGGAGGACCCAGTCGAGGTACTGCCGAGGCGGAAACGTCAGCCGGCCAGCGTTGCCGTACAAAGTCGCGAGCGCCGCGACGGGCGCGGCGAGCGCGCTCGCGAGCGGCCCGATCGGGCGCTCCGCGGCGCGCCGCCAGGGTTGCCAGCCGAGCAATAACAGCACGGCCGCGAGCGCGCAGCCCATCACTACAGGGGTCGGATCCATGGGCGGTCGCGATCAGTGTACGGAGCGCGAGAGCGAGTGACGGTGCGGGCCGAACCTCGCCCCCACACACGTCCTCACTTGCGCTTGTTGCACTCGATGGCCAAGGTCAACTCGATCTGGTTCGAGAGGACGTCGTCGTCATACGTCGTCATGCCGAAATCGCGGCGGTTGATCGTCAACTGGCCGTAGAAGCCCGCCTTGAAGCCCATTCGCGCGCCTTTGTCGGCCGCCCCGAGGAAGTCCATGTCGAAGCTGACGGACTTCTTCACGCCGTGCAGCTCGAGCTCGCCGGTCACCGTGAACGTATCGGCGTCTTTGGCGACGATGGCGGTCGAGGTGAAGGCCGCCTCCGGGAATTGTTTGGCATCGAGGAAGTCCTGGCTGCGCAAGTGCTCGTCGCGCTGCTGGTTGTTGCTGTTGACCGTGGCGGGGTCCAAGGTCACGCGGACTGACGTTTCGCCCGGCTGGGCGCCGAGCTTCACCTCGCCGCTGAAACGATCGAAGCGACCGAGCTGGTAGGCGACCCCGAGGTGTTTGATCTTGAAGGCGATCGTGCTGTGGCCCGGGTCGAGGTCATAGGCGCCGACGGCGTCCTTCGGCAGGTCGACGGACTTTGCGGCCGCAGCTTGGCCCGTAGGCGCGGATGTAGAAGGCGCTTTAGAAGGCGACTGGGACCAGGCGAGGGCGCCGAGCGCGGCGAGCGCGAGCGGCGCCGCGGTGAGGACCGAGCCCGAGCGCAGGCTCTGCAGACGGAGGGCGCGGGCGGTCGAACGGGCGAGGCGTTGCTGGATCATGGCGGTTCGAGTGGGCGAGGTTTGGATGGGCTCGGTCGACGCCGCACAGCCGTGCACGGCGCCGAATTGGCTTGTTGTGCGACAGAACACATGTGCCAACAAGTAAATTTTCGAACGAACCGTCAGGCCTCCCCGCGCAGCCGCCGGACGCGAACGCCGCGCGATCCCTGCCAGGCGCGCCGCGGACGATCCGGGGCCTTTTTGGGAGAATGGACGAAGGGCCGCGTCACCCCAAGACAAGACCCTGGAGTGCCCTTGCCCGAGCCCCCCCACCGTCCTCTGCCGGCGCCACGTGTGCTCCCAGCCTTGGAGGCCGAGCAGGTGGGGATTCCGCGTGGCGACGCCACGTCGCTGCACGTGGAGGACCTCGCCCTCTGCCGCAGAGTGCTCGCAGGCGAGCGCGCCGCGGGCGAGGCGTTGGTGACGACCCACCTCGACGGGCTCTATCGATTCCTCCTGTACCGGGTGGGCCGCGCTACCGCCGAGGCCGAGGACCTGGCCCAGGAGACGCTGCTCATCGCGCTCGAGCGCCTCGCGTCGTACGACGGACGGGCGAGCCTCCACGCTTGGTTCTGCGGCATCGCGCGCAACCTCGTGCGCAGCGGACAACGGCGCCGCCGCCCCGCGCGCATCGAAGACCTGCTCGCCGCGACGGACCGCGAAATCGACGATCTCCTGGCGCGGATCGAACGGGAGCCCCTCCCCGACGAGGTCCTCGAGCGGGCGGAGACGGCCGAGCTCGTCGGCGCGACCTTGTCCTCCCTCGCGCCCGAACATCGGCGCGCGCTGCTCGAGAAGTACGTCGACGGCGTGAGCGTGCCCGAGAGCGCGCGCCGCTCGGGCCGCAACTTGAAGGCCGTCGAGTCGACGCTGCATCGGGCGCGGCGCGCCTTCGCCGAGGTGTTCACGCTCCTCGCGCGCCGCCGCGGCGAGGTCGAGATCGGAGGCTCGGAATGACCGGCGAGCCCTTCGAGTCGAACCTCGCGAAGCTGCTGACCCGCGCGCCCCCTGACGACGGTCCCTCGGAAGCGTTCCGACAGCGCGTGACCCAGGCGGTGCTCGCGCGTGTCGCGCAGCCGACCGTGTCAGTTTCGGCGACCGAACCTCCGCGGCGGCTCCAGGCGCCACGGCCCATGAGGCGCCGCCTCTGGCTGCCACTCGCTGCGATCGCGGCTGCGGCGGCGTCCTGGATCGGCGTCCCGCTGCTCCGTACCGGGCTCCGCGGCCCTTCGAATCCGCCCTCGCCCGTCGCTCGCAGCGGTGGCCCGGACGAGGCGCTCCCCGAGCAGGGACGGCGCGAGGCCCCCGACCAGAGGCCAGCGGACGGACGGGCCGGTAGTGGCCCCACGGACGGCGCCACGCGGGTGGCCGAGGCCCCGCAAGAAGCCCCGTCCGACGACTCGCTGGCGACCCCCGAGCCTCGCGCCGAAGCGCACGTGCACATCGTCGTCCTCGGGCCCGAAGGCGAGCCGGTCCGGCGCTTTCGCGCGGCGACCCAGCGCGACGTCGAGGTCCCGGAGGTCGCAGCACCGGAATACATCGTGGTCGATGCCGAAGACGGCCGCGCAGCATTGCCGACCCGTCCCGACGGCACCCTGACCCTCGTCATCGAAGTCGAGGGCGCCGCGCCGTGGCGTTCTACGGGCCTCACGCCCAATCCGCCCGCGACGCCGCTCATCGTGCAGCTCGAGCGGGGCGCGCCCGTGTTCGGCGCCGTGTCGGACGTCGAGACGGGTTCGCCTTTGCCGGGGGCCCTCGTGTACGTCGAGTCGGCGCTCCCCCACGACGTCGTCGACCTGTTCGGGGAGGACCTGGATCCGCGCCCCTTGCACGCCGTCTTCACGGACGGCGCAGGTGTGTTCCGCATCCCTTGCGCGCCGAACGGGAGCCAAGTGCTGCGGGCCTCCGCGCGGGGGTACGCGCCGAGCTGGGTGGCGGTGACGGTGCCCGCTTCGATCGCGGATGGCGCGACGACTCCGGTCGAGGCGCCCTCGTTTCGGCTCGGACGGGGCGGCACCGTGTCGGGCTGGGTCGAGCAGGTGAGTCCAGCGGGGAGCCGCGGCGCGCCCTCGGTCGGATCAGAGATCGTGATCTCGACCCTCGCGATGGGCGGACGCCGAGCTAGCGGAGCTGGCTCGCCCAGGGCACCGTTCGAGGTGATGACCTACGGCACCGCGGTGACGGACGGCGAGGGCCGTTTCGCGGTCGACTGCTTGCCCGCCGGCGAGTTCATCGCGCTCTGCTTCGACGACCCAGCCCTCGGCGCGAGGATGCCGCGCATGCAGATGACCACCGTCCAGAACGGCGTGAACTCCGTGATCGACTTCCTGGCGCCAGGCGACGAGGGCCATGCGAGCGCCGGGACCGACGCGCCGCGTTGGACGCTGGCAGGGGTCGTGCGCTCCGCCGACGGTGAGGCCCAAGCGGAAGTCGATCTAGCGTTGTACGAGATCGATCTGGGCACCTGGCGCGCGACGCGCACGGACGCCCACGGTCGCTTCTCCTATGGCGGACTGACCGCCGGCCGTTGGGCCGTGTGCCGCGCCCGCGCGGGATACACCGAGCAGCAAGTGCTCGACTTCATCGATCTACGCGCGGGCGTGATCACGCGTCCCGTTGGGCGGTACGAGCTCGAGATCACCCTCCCGCGCGGCTCTCTCGCCGTCGAGGCTCTCGACGTCGCAGGTGTACACGTCGGCCTTGGGCAGGTCGTGCTCGAGCGGGAGGTCGAGGTCGGCGAGCTCGCGTTCCATGCCGTGCAGAGGCTCGACGACAGCGGCGTCACCGTGGTGGACAGCTTGCCGACCGGCCTCTACTTCGCGACTGTCATCCCCGCGGACGGACGCTCGGGCCACAGCCGAGTCGGCCCGCTTCAGGTCTACGATGGGAGCCCGGCGACGACAGTGGTCTCGCTGCCGCTCGGCGGGACGCTACAGGTGCAAGTGGTCGAGCCCGCACCCGACGCGCCCGCAGGGTCAGCGGTCGATTCGCCTGCGCGCGCCACCCTGGTGCTGCGCGACGCTTCAGGCCGCAAGCTGCAATTGGACCTCGACCCGCGCACGGATGCCAGCGGCGCGCGCAGCCTCAACGGGCTCGCGCCCGGTCTCTACTCCGTCGAGGCCCGCACCCTCGACGGTCGCCGCGCGACGGCCCAAGCCCAAGTGCGGGCGGGAGCCGTCGAGCGAGTCCTCGTTCGACTCTAGCTCGAGCCTCGCGCTCGCCAACCTCGAGCCTCAAGTAGGTGCCCCCCTCAGGCCGCGAGCCTCGAGCCTCGAGCCTGCCGCACACCCGCGCTGATTCACAGCCCCAGCCCCCTGCCCGCCCGCCCGCGACTTCGCGGGCGGGCAGGGGGGCATCACTCCCCGGCGACGAGTCGCTGCGCAGCGGGCCGCGCCTCGCAAGCGCTGTGACCGGCGGTCTGCCGCCTGGCGCTGCGCTTGCCCGCGCGTCCCGCCTGCGCAGCGACGCTCGAGCGCCTGACGCTCTCTCTCTCTGGCCCCCGCAGAAAAAACCCACAACACGCAAAGGGAACCCCAACCCCACCACCAATGACCTCAGCCACACCACACCTCCACCCATGAACCACCCCACACTCGCGATCATCTGCAGCGCCGCCCTCGGCACGAGCCTCGCGGCGACCCACGCACTCCTCAGCCCAGCAACCAACTCCCCCCCGCACGCAACCCCAAACAACTCCGCACCCGCCCCCATCTCGAGCCTCGCGCCGGAGCTAGCCGAGCTGCGCCGTGGCCTCTCCGAGCTCGAGCGTGAATTCTCCGACGCTCGGCTCGCTGCGGGCCAGCCGAACCGCCGCCTCGACACCCAAGCAATCACGCTCCTCGTCCGCCAGCTGCTCGCGGAGGAGCGCACCCACGAGGGCGCCACAGCCACAGACGACACCGCTGCATCCGCGATGCCCTCAGCCACGGACGACCTCCTGCGGGCCGTCCTCGCAGCCTCCGACGTCGAGCAGGCGCAGCTCTGGAAGCAGATCACCGCCGAAGGCCGCGCCGACGAGGTCCTCGCCGCATTCCGCGCGCGCGCCGAGGCCTCCCCGAATGACCCAGAGCGTCAACTCGAGCTCGGTCAGGCCTACATCGCGCGCATCGCGGAGGTGGGCAACTCGCCCCTCGCCGGCACCCTGGCGACGCAGGCCGATGGCGCATTCGATCGCGCCCTCACCCTCGATCCCGAGCACCACGAGGCGCGTTTCTACAAAGCCGTGTCACTCAGCTTCTGGCCGCCGGTGTTCGGCAAGCAACCCGCCGCGATCGAACAATTCGAGGTGCTCGTTGCGCAGCAGGACCGGCGCACGTCCGAGCCTCGTTTCGCCGAGACCCACTTGCTGCTCGGAAACATGTACCAGCAGACGGGTCAGCGCGAGAAAGCCCTCGCGGCCTGGGCGAGAGGCGCCCAGCTCTTTCCGTCGCACACCGGACTCGCGCGCCAACTCGAGTTGGCGGGTCAGCAGAACTGACGGCCGACAGTCCCGCAGGCTCGCCCCGCCTCAGTGAATGCGGCGGCCGAAGCGGTACGTTCCACTGCGCGGTTCGGACTGCCCGAAGCGGTCGTAGAACTCCCAGACGCTGCTGCGGAGGCCCCCGACGAACAAGCCTCGTTCCTTGACGAGGCCATTCGAGTAGCGGGTCTCCCACATGCCCTCACGCTCGCCGGCCTGGTACTGACCTTCCGAAAGCAGCTGCCCATTCGGGTGGTACGCCCGCCAGCGACCGACGCGCTTCCCATCCGCGTACTCCCCCTCGAGACTCAACGTTCCGTCCGCATGCCAAGCGGACCACTCACCGGTCCGCTCGTCATTCTGGTATTGCCCTTCGATGGCGATGGCTCCGTCTGCGTAGCGGTCGACAAAGGAACCGTCTGTGCGGCTCGGGCGAACGCCCCGATCGGCGATGCGCCGGAAGTCGAACCCTACGGACTGCCCGCGCCCCGAATCGCTCCAGCGGTTGGAATCAACCGTGCCGCCTGTCCCGATCGCCGAAGCCTCGAGCGCGCGGGGAGCATCGACGCCCTCCGCCGAGGTCAGCGCGAGGCTCTCGTCCAGCGCAGTCGCGCTATCGGGGAACCCGCGCAGGGTTTGTGGACGGACGCCGTAGCCCTGGAATGGCCGTTGGGCGGGGTAGATTCCACCTCGGCCGGCAGCGGCAGCGCTCGTCCCGCTGCGGCCTCCACGGCTGGCCTCGCCTGCTTCGACGAAGCGGTCCATCCGCAGCCAAATCCCACCGATACACACGACGGCCCCGATGAGCAACCCCGTCACGAGGTGACTCGACGAGCGCTTTGGCGAGACACTCGCCGGACGACTCGTCTGGCCCTGAAACGCAGGGCGACGCTCGCCATGGGAGGTCGAGGGTCTGGGGGACATCGGAAGCAGAGAGAGAACGACGCGGAGAACGTCGGGAGGCAGTCTAAACAGTCGCAGGCACGGAGGTGGCAACCTCTGTGGCCGTTCCGAGCGCGGCATCCTGCCGCGCCTGGATCAGAAGCCTTGGATACGGGCCTCCAAGTAGTGCTCGTCGATGAGAGCACGAACCAACTCGGCCAACCGAGCTGGTTGGGGATTGACCGCGCGGATGACGCCGCGTGAATCGATCAAGTAGATAGCACCCGGTCGCGTTTCGCGCCAGGCGTCGAACAAAGCCGGCCGCAGCGCTCGGCGTTGGCGCACCTCTTCGTGCAGGTCCTCGGCCAAGGGCCCGCCGTAGAGCTGGCAACCGGGGAACCCGACCTCTTCGCGCTCGCGAATGTACTCGGCGCGTTCCGCGTCCCGGTTCACCCCGATGAGCGCAAAGGGATGATCCCAGAAGGTCTCGACGAGCTCGTTGTCACGGCGCAGCACGTCGTCGTAGCACGTGTCCTGGCAGCTCCAGAACTCGACGACAAGGACACGTCCCCGGAAGTCATCGATGCAAAGCTCGTTGCCGTCTGGGTCGTTCCCGCAGAGGTCCGGCACAGGTTGGCCGACACGCAGGTGCTGGATACGCCAGAGTCCATTCCGCGCCGCGCTGGCGATGTCGGGTTCCGGCGCGTTCACAAGGCCCGCGAAGAGTTGGGCCGCCGGCAAATCGAAGCGTTCGATGCCGCCGCCGTGATTCACGAACAGGGTCGCGAGCAGCAGCGCTGCGCGACGGCCGAGCTCGACATCGCCGTGGGCGAGGTGCACTCGCTGCAGGACCGAGAGCCCAGCGGCCATGTGGAGCCAGCCCGTACGAAGATCGGACTCGATGCACGACAGGAGCTCGCAGGCCGCGAGGGCCGAGGAGGTCCCGGCCATCCCGAGCAGGCGGAGGTACAGCCCATGCCGCGCATCTTGCAGCGTCGGAGTCGGCACGAAACCAGCGACACCAGCCCGGGCGAAGTCCTCACCGAGCATCAGCTCGGGGAACTGCAGCACCCAGTAGGTCGCGCGCAGGTCTCCCTGCAGCGCCATGCGGATGAAATGACGGCGATCGAGCGCGAGCCCTTGGCTCGCAGCAACCGACACCAGATCAGCAGTGGAGGAGCCTGCTGCAGCCAGCGACGCGACCCGAGCGAGGATCGAGGCCGCACGTTCCGATGCCGCCAGCCGCGCAAGCGCCGCACGCCGTGCCGTCGCGCTGGACGACACGTCGCGCTCGGCGTTCGCACGCGGCTCTTCGTCCGCGACGTGCTTAGAGCGGGTCGCCGCGGCGTCCGTTTCTTGCGCGCTTGGCCTCGAGGTATGACCCGAGGCAGAGCCATCGGCGCTGCGGGTGCTGGACTCGCTTGCCGCGCTAGGAATGACGTCGCGTGCCGCAGTCGGATGGACGCGGCCCTCCGCGCCATTCATGCGGAGCTCGGTGACTCGCGACAGGTCCGCATGGGACCCCTTCACGAATTCACCCCAAGCCACCTTGGGAAATTCCTTGGCTTGCGTTGTTCCACTGCTTGCGAGAGCAGCGGACGCCACACCCAGCGACAAAGCGCAGGTGAGCAGCGGTCGAATCACGGACGGTCGTTGCATTGGATCTGGAGCATCGACGGGATGGCTCCCCTCAAGCCCCTGTTCTAAGACCTCGGTCCTGTAGGTGCGAAGACGATTGTACACCAGAGCGGGTTCGGAAACATCCAGGACCTTTATGACGGATGCGCGATTGTGTCTCCGCCCGGATCACCTGGCGTTTCGGGCACCCGGCCCCTGCCGCGGGGCACCGGAATGCCGATCGAGACCAGATGAATGGCCCCGACCCAGGCGGCGACACCCGGGATCAAGAGGCAGGGTTTGACCGCCGCGAACGTGCAGGTGTGGTCCGCGGCGAGCAACGTCGAAGGCGGGAGCGACGGATCGCCCGAGGCCCCCGCGGGAGCGCGCTGCGCCGGCGCCTCGGGTCCTCGCCCTTGGGTAGCGGCGAGCGTGTGCTCGAGGCCGGAGGGCAGGTCGAGCGCGACGATCACGGGGCGCCGCGCCCGCGCACGGTGCGCAGCGAACGCGCGGATGGCGGCGTCGACGGGGCCACGCGGCGGGCCCTCGGCGCCGATGCCGAGCAGGGCATCGACGACGAACCGCGCCCGATGCAGCGCCTCGAGCGCGAGGGCGCGCCACTCCTCCGGGGCGTGCACCACCTGGCTCGGCACGCCGACCGCGATCGCGGCCCGCGCCATGAGCGCTGCGTCCCCTCGCAGCGAGGCATGCGGCACCGTGGCGAGGACGCGGGTCGGCAGACCCGCGCACACGAGGTGGCGGGCCACGACCCAGCCATCACCACCGTTGTTCCCGCCGCCCGTGAGGATCCAGACCTCGTCGGCGCCGTCGCCCGCTGACGCACCAGACTCCGCCCACAGGTCGGCCACGAGCCGCGCCGCGCCGCTGCCCGCGTTCTCCATGAGCACCGCGCCGGGCAAGCCGACGGTCTCCATGGCCCAGCGTTCGAGCGCGCGAACCTCGTCCGTCGAGGCGCTGGGCCGGCGTTCGTTCGGCTGCTTGGACCGCGCGTTCACGATCCGGATGGCCCCAGGAATTGCACACCACGGAAGCGCGCGGGCGCGCAGCCGTGGCTCATCTCCGCAATCTGCATCGGGTTGCCTTTGCCGCAATTCGGTACGCCATGCAAGCGCCACTCGGAGGGCCCCGCGATCCGGTCACAGCTCGCCCAAAACGCGGGGGTCGAGCCCTGGTAGGTCGGGCTCCGCAGCAACCGACCCAGCTTGCCGCCCTGGACCTCGTACCCCACTTCACACGTGAACTGAAAGTCCAGGCGCCGTTCGTCGATGGACCACGTCTTGACGGTGTCGACGAAGATCGCGCCGTCCTCGGTGTCGGCCAGCATGTCCGCCAGTGTGCCAGCGCCCGGCGCCAGCGAGAGGTTCGTGATGCGCACGATCGGCGGCGCGTGCCAGCCCTCGGCGCGCAGTGAGCCCGGAGGCGCCGCGGCGCCGACGTGGGCGGCCCATTCGCGCGAGGAGTGCAGCCCGACGAGCACACCGTCCTTGACGATATCGAAGCGGCCTGTCGGCGAGCCCTCGTCATCGAATGCGCGGGTGTCGAGGCCGCCCGGCTCGCGGCCGTCGCCGTAGAGCTGCACGATTGGCGAGCCGAATGGCCTTCGACCGACGTCTTCCGGGGCGAGGAACGAGGCCCCGGCGAGGTCGACCTCCTCGTAGTGCATGCGGTCGACCTCGGTCGGGTGCCCCACCGATTCGTGGATCTGCAGCATCAGCTGCGTCGGTCCGAGGATCAGCGTGCGGCGTCCACCGGGGCAAGGAGGCGCGTGGCAGAGCTCGACGGCCTCGTCGCGGACGCGCCGCGCCTCTTCGACCAGCCGCAGCGCGCGAATGAACTCGAAGCCCGCGGCGCGGTGGTCGCCGCCGAACGGGTGCGGGTAACTGCGTCTTTCGACCTGCCCATGGACGGCGGCGGTCGCGACGAGACCCGCGCCGGAGCGCACGAGCACCTGGTGGACCTCGGTGCCCTCGGACGTCGCGAGCCACTGCTCCGAGCGCCGCAGCGACAACCGCGCCTCACGCGCGACGATGCCTTCGCGCCCGTCGAGGGCCTCGTCAGCAGCGCGCAAGAGCGCCAACTTCTCCTCGAGCGGGACCGTGAACGGGTCCTCGCGACACGGGGTGTGGTACTCACCCTTCTGCACCGCCACTGGCGCGAGCGCGATCGGTCGGCGCCGGGTCGGCGCGAGGTCGCGGGCCACCCGCGTCGCCCTCCGCGCGACACCGGGATAGATGGCCTCGAGCTCGCGGTGGGTCCCGGGCGCCGCCGCGAAGCCGAAAGTCCCGTCGACTCGCGCGCGCACGCCGAGCCCGAACTCAGCCTGGGCCTCGGCCTCGGCGAGCGCGCCGTTGCGCACACAAAGGTCCTCGCGGACCGCGCGCACGACCCGGGCATCGGCGTAGTCTGCGCCGGCGGCGAGGGCCGCTCTGACGGCACGTTCGGCGAGCTCGAGCATCAGTGGAGCAATGGTAGTGGGAGGAGAGCGCGCCGCATGGAGCGCGTCACGACGTGAAACGCAGCCCCTCGATACGGAGCGCAGGGGTGACACACTCCCCCTCGAACGACGCGCCCGCGCGCTGCGTCGTGGCGCCGATGCCCGTCACACGGGTCAGCGCTTCGATGAGCGAATCGGTGAAACGCAGGTTCTGCACGGGCCCCGTCACGCGCCCACCCTCGATGCGGAACGTGCCGTTGCGCGTCGTCCCCGTGAGCAAGAGGTCGCGCGGATCGCTCACGTTGACGTAGTGCAGCTGCGATACGAAGAGACCGTCCTCGACCCCGGCGATGAGCTCCTCCAGCGAGTCGGGCCCGGGCGCCAGCGAGAGCTGCTGGACCACTGGCCCTTGCGTCGAAGGCTGGGGCGGCGCGTGGCCCGAGCTCGTGACGCCGAGGCGCCGGGCCCAGCGGCCGTCCGTGACCGGGCCATGGAACGCGCCCTCGACCAGCAGCTCGGTGCGCCGGACCGGCGTGCCCTCCCCATCGAAGACCCACCCCGGGCTCGTCGCCTCGCCCGGGGTCTCGACGAGGTGCAGCCCCAGCGGGAACATGCGCTCGCCGACGCGGCCGCAGAGGAACGACTCGCCCTCGTGGTATTCCTGGGCCCCGAATTGCGCAAAGAGCAGCAACGAGGCGACCGCCCGAGGCTCGAGAACCACCGTGAGCGGCCGCGGTTTGAGGGTCACGGCGCCGCGCGAGCGCACCGCGGTGCCGATGGCGCGCTCGATCACGGCGGCCGCGTCGATCCGGTCGACGTTGCGCTCGAGGGCCTCGGCGCTGCCGGCTCCGCCGCTCGGTCCCGGCCCGCCGATTCGGCCCCCACCGCGACCGCCATCCAGCGCGGTCAGCGAGAACGACGCTGCGGAGCGCGCCGCGTGCACGGCGCGGCCGCACGAGTTCACGAGCGTCCGGCAGGCGACCTCGGTCCGGGCGAGCCCAGCAGCGAGGAGCCCCTCGGCCTCCGCGCGCGCGAGCGCCGCGGCGATCCAAGCGTTCTTCTCGCGAAAGGTGTGGTCCTGGGTGGGACGCTCAGGCGCCGTGGCCGGAATCTCGACGGCGCCGCCCAGCGGAACAGCCCATGGGTCGGGGGCCGCGAGTCGCGCGAGGGTCACCGCGCGCTGCAGCGCGGCCCGCGCCTCCGCGGGATCGAGTGAGCCGACGACCGCGCGCGCCTCGCGAAAACCGCCGCCCGCGTCGGCGAAGCGCGCGCGCAGCGCGAGTGTGTAACCCTCACGATCGGCGGATTGGGTGGGACCGCTGGGCGCGAATCGCGCGAAGCGCTCCTCGGTGCACTCGAGCGTCGCTTCGGTCTCGTCGGCGGGGCTCTCCGCCACGAGCGCGGCGAGGAGCTCGAAGGCGTGTTCGTCCTGGAGGAGGCTCACCCGGAGAGTGTGGCGCGCAGCAGGTGCGAGTTCAATCGAGGGTCCCGATCAGGAGAGGTGAGCGCGCCTCTGCGGTCGTCGGGTGGGGTCGAAACCAGAGGTACCGAACCCGACCCAAAAATGAGGTGACCGCTGCTCGCGCTCCGCGCGAGCAACGGTCACCTCATTTTTGGGTCGGGTTCGGTACCTCTGGTTTCGACCCCATCCGACGACGGGCTGGAACGCGACCGGCGGATCAAGCCGGGCAGATGATCGACGCGGTCGCCAGGAGCTCCATCAGCAGCGCCCGCGAGATCTCGCCCGACGCCGAATACGGGTCGAGGACCGCGCGCTCCGAGTACTTCAGCAGCAGCGACGGATTGAGCTTCGCGAGGTTCACCTGGCCCATCGACCAGCCGACGAAGCGGCGCTCGCTGATCTCCTGGTACTCGAGGAGCTCGACGTCGGTGTGGCGCGGATCGGCGGCGATCCGGTTGTAGAGGCGGTTGACCGCCGAGCGGCCGCCCTCGAGGGCCTGCAGAAAGATGCCTTCGGAGTAACAGAGGACCCCGGTGATGCCCTCCTCCTGGTTGTTCCGCCGGGAGTTCTCGAGGATCGCCTTGAGCGCGCCCTTGTCGAGGGAAGGCGCGGCGCGGCTGACGTACATGAGGCGAACGAGCATGGGAGAGCGCGGCGGTTGGACTCGGGTCGGATCAGCCCAGGTGGGCAGCGTGAGCAGCGGTCAGTCGCGCGACTTGCGCGGCAAGAGGGCCAGGAATTCGCGCCGTAGACTCGGGTCCTTCAGGAATGCGCCGCGCATGACGCTGTTGACCATCGCGGCCTCTGGGTCCTTCACGCCGCGCCAGTGCATGCAGAAGTGATCCGCCTCCATCACGATCGCGAGCCCATCCGGGCGCACGCGGTCTTGGAGTTCGTCCGCGAGCATCTTGACGGCCTCTTCTTGGATCTGGGGTCGGCTCATGATCCAGTCCGTGATGCGCGCGTACTTGCTCAGACCGATCAGGTTCGAGTTTTCGTTCGGCAGGAGGCCGATCCAAACCTTGCCGAAAATCGGGCACAGGTGGTGCGAACAGGCGCTCCGGACCGTGATCGGGCCGACAATCATGAGCTCGTTGAGGCGCTCGGCGTTGGGGAACTCGGTCACCAGAGGCATGGGATGGAAGCGGCCGCGAAACACCTCGTTCAAATACATCCGCGCCACGCGCTGCGCCGTGTCCTGGGTGTTGTGGTCGTTCTTCGTGTCGATGACGAGCGAGCGCAGCACGCCCTCGAGTTTCTCTGCGACTTCGACCTGCAGCGCCTCGAGCTCACCGGCCTCGAGGAAGGCGGCGATGTTGTCGTTGGCGTGGTGCCGCTGGCCGGCGTCGACGAGTCGCTGGCGAATGCGCTCGGACACCGCTTCGTCTGCGCGACGTGGAGCCCGCGAGCTCGCCTCGCCCTCGGCGTTCGGCGTGGGGCCCGAGGCCGCGGCGACGGAGTTCGTGGGGCGCGGGGTGGAGTGCGACATGCCTGGAGTCGGGATGGCTTGGGGAGCGCGACATGGTGTGGCGCGCCCCCGCTTCTATGGGCGGGATTCGTAGCGCGCTCGACCCCGGATCCAATTCAAGACGATTCAGCTCAACGCACCACGAAATTGACGAGGCGGCCCGGGACGACGATCACTTTTGAGACCTCTTTGCCCTCGAGCTTGTCGGCGATCGCCGCCCGCGCAGCGGCCTCCAACGCCGCCTTGTCCTGTGCCATCGCCCGGGACACACGCGTGGTCCCGCGCAGCTTGCCGAGCACCTGGATGGCGAGCTCGAAGTCGTCTTCCTCGAGGTAGCGCTCGTCGACCTTCGGCCACGCGGCGTGCGCGACCGAGCCCGCGCCACCGAGGCGCTGCCACAGCTCTTCGGCGAGGTGCGGCGCGAACGGCGCCAGGGCGCATACGAGGCGCTGCGCCTGGCTCGCGCCGAGCGCCTCGGAATGCTGCTGGCTGGCCTTCTGCGCGGTGTTCACGAACTCCATGAAACCCGAGATGGCCGTGTTGAAGTTGAACGCTCGGAACGAGTCGTCGACGCGCTTCAAACACTGGTTCAACGCGCGTTCGACCGCGAGGCGCTCGCCGACGAGCTCGCCCTCGCGACTCTGGGTCTTCGCAAGACTCGGGGCGAGGTGCGGTCGCACGGGCTCGTCGCCCGCCTCGTCGACGACGAGGCGCCACAAGCGCTCCAAGAACCGCCGCGAGCCCGGCACGTCGCGCGGGTTCCATGGTTTCGAGTCCGCGAGCGGCCCCATGAACATCTCGTAGACGCGGAAGGTGTCGACGCCGTACTTCGCGCACACGTCGTCAGGATTCACGACGTTGCGCAGCGACTTCGACATCTTGGCGATGATGCGCTCGACGGGCTCGCCCGTGCTTCCGAGCTTCGGCTGCTCACCCTCGTCGTCGACCTCGTCGACGGGCACGAGACGGCCGGTCGCGTCCTTGAACGCGAAGGCCGTCAACATGCCCTGGTTGAACAAGCGCTGGAACGGCTCCAACGTCGTCACGACGCCGCAGTCGTACAGCACCTTGTGCCAGAACCGCGCGTACAAGAGGTGCAACACCGCGTGTTCGGTGCCGCCTACGTAGAGGTCGACGTTTTGCCAATACTGCTCGGCCTCGCGCGACAACGGCGCGGTCTGGCATCCTGGATCCATGAAGCGCAGGTAGTACCAACACGAGCCGGCCCAGCCCGGCATCGTGTCGGTCTCGCGCCGCACGGGCTGGCCCGAGACGGGGTGTAGCAGCGTGACCCAGTCGCGCGCCTTGGAGAGCGGCGACGAGCCATCGGGCGACGGCTCGAAGTCCACCATCGCGGGCAGCTCGACCGGCAGGTATTCGTCGGGCACACGCTCGCGTGTGCCGTCCGCGTGGTGCCACACGGGGAACGGCTCGCCCCAATAACGTTGCCGCGAGAACAGCCAATCGCGCAGCTTGTAGTGCACTTTGCGCTCGCCCAGCCCGCGCTCGACGAGGTGGACGATCGCGGCCTCCTTGGCCTCTTTGGTCGCGAGGCCATCCCAGGCCGGCGAATTGCACGCGTGGCCCTCGCCTGTCGTACAACCGAGGCCATCCGGCTCGACTCCCGCGATGCGCACGACGGCGCGCACGGGCAAATCGAACTTTTGGGCGAACTCGAAGTCACGCTGGTCGTGACCCGGCACACACATGATGGCGCCCGTCCCGTAGGAGACCATGACATAGTCGCCGACGTAGATCGGGATGCGCCCAGCCGGGTCGCCGGGCTCGAAGATCGGGTTCTGTGCGTACGCGCCCGTGAAGACCCCGGACTTGTCCTTGGCGAGGTCCGTGCGCTCGAGCTCGGACTTCAGCGTCGCGTCCATGCAGTACTGCTCGACCGCCGCGCGCTGCTCGGGCGAGGTGATCTCCAGGGCGAGCGAGTGCTCGGGCGCGATCACCATGAACGTGGCGCCGTACAACGTGTCCGGGCGAGTCGTGTACACACGCAGGCTCGCTGCGGCTTGGCCCTTCTTCGCCGCTTCAAGTACCGGGAACTCGATCTCCGCGCCCTCCGAGCGCCCGATCCACTCGCGCTGCATCGTCTTGACCGAGTCGGGCCAATCGAGCAAGTCGAGGTCGTCGAGCAGACGCTGCGCGTACGCGGTGATCTTCAGCATCCACTGCTTCAGCGGGCGCCGCACGCAGCGGTGGCCGCCGCGCTCGGAGCGGCCGTCGATGACCTCTTCATTGGCGAGGACGGTCATCAGGTCTTCGCACCACCACACGCCGACCTCGGCCTGGTAGGCGAGGCCGCGGTCGTAGAGGCGCCCGAAGATCCACTGGGTCCAGCGGTAGTACTGCGGATCGGCCGTCGAGAGCGCGCGGTCCCAGTCGTAGGAGAGGCCGATCCGCTCGAGCTGCCGTCGGTACGTGGCGATGTTCGCGCGGGTGGTCTCGGCCGGGTGGCGCCCCGTCTGGATCGCGTACTGCTCCGCGGGCAACCCGAACGCGTCGAACCCCATCGGGTGCAATACGTTGAAGCCCTCCATGCGCTTGCGGCGCGCGACGATGTCGCTGCCGATGTACCCCATCGGGTGACCGACGTGCAGCCCCGCGCCCGAGGGGTAAGGGAACATGTCGAGGATGTAGTACTTCGGCCGCGCGGGGTCGAAGTCGGGGTCATCCGGGTTCGGCGTGCGGAAGGTGCGCTCGGCCTGCCAGCGGGCCTGCCAGCGGGTCTCGATGCTCTCGGGGTCGTACGTGTTGCTCACGGCGAAGATCCGCACCAGAAAAACGAATCCCCCGGATGGGCGGACGAGGTCCGCCCATCAGGGGGATGGTGGAGGATAGGGGACTTGAACCCCTGACCTCTTGCATGCCATGCAAGCGCTCTACCAGCTGAGCTAATCCCCCGAGTTGTCTGTCGTGCGCGCCCGGATCGATCTCCGGGCACGGCCCCGTGGTCCGAGTCGGTCCCACGGGTTGCATGTTGGGACGCGGCAGGCCGGTTCACTGGCAGCCGACCGAGGTCAGCGCCGCGTGTGGGGGGCACCGGCCGCGCCCCCGCGCTTTTCGCGCGGTAGGGCGGAGAGGATGGGCAGCGAGGGCGCGCGCGTCAAGGCCGCGCCAGTGGTTTCTCGAGGCGAGCGCGCCCTTGTGCGAAACGCCCACAACCCTGGAAGCGTTCGCTCTTCGGAGCGCAGAGAGACGCAGAGAGATGGTGTCGCATTGGGTTTGGGCGAGGAACTGGAAGTTTCGGGGGGTACCTTGTGCGGCGCCTGCGGCTCGGGTCGTGGGCGCTCGAGGGCAGGCATGATGGAACTGGCATGACGGAATTGGCGCATCCGGATCGATTGGCGAAGGTCGAGGCCATGCGGGCCGCGGGGGTGGATCCCTATCCGGCGCGTGGCGTCGTGGGGACGCCGATCGTAGAGCTCCATGCGAGCGGCGGGACGGCGAGTGAGCCGGGGCCCGTCATCGGGGAGCGGGTCACGGTGGCGGGGCGCCTGATGGGGCTCCGGGACTTCGGCAAGCTGGTGTTCTTTCCGTTGCAGGATCGCAGCGGCCGACTGCAAGTAGGCCTCCAGAAGGACCGGCTGACCGATTGGTGGCCGCGGCGGAAGTGGCTGGACGGGGGCGATCTGGTCGGCGTGACCGGGGAGCTCGGGTTCACGCAGAAGGGCGAGCTGACCTTGTGGGCAACCGAGGTCACGTTGCTCTCGAAGGCGGTCGCGCCCCCGCCCGAGAAGTGGCACGGGTTGGCCGACGTCGAGGCGCGTTACCGGCGGCGGTACGTCGATCTGTGGGCCTCGGAAGGCGTGCTGGACGTCTTCGTCGCGCGCTCGAAGGCGCTGCGGGCCATTCGGCGTGTGCTCGAGGAAGAGGAGTACCTCGAGGTCGAGACGCCGACCTTGCACCCGATCGCGGGCGGCGCGACGGCGCGACCGTTCGTGACACATCACAACGCGCTCGACACGGACCTGTATCTGCGGATCGCGCCGGAGCTGTACCTCAAGCGGCTCATCGTCGGCGGGCTCGAGCGGGTGTTCGAGGTCAGCCGCAACTTCAGGAACGAAGGCCTCTCGACGCGCCACAACCCGGAGTTCACGATGCTGGAGCTCTACGAGGCCCAGGCGGACTATCGGCGCATGATGGAGCTCACGGAGCGCCTCTTCGAGGCAGCGGCGATCGCGGTGAATGGACACACACGCGTGCAGTTCCGCGGTACAGAGTACGACCTTAAGGCGCCTTATCCGCGCTGGCGTTACACCGAGCTATTCGAGCGCTACGCGGGCTGCCGTTACGACGACGAGGTCGCGGTGCTCGCCAAGGCGCAGGCGCTGGGTTTGCAAGACCACGGTGACCGCTGGAAGCTCATGAACGACGTGTTCGAGGCGACCGTCGAAGAGCACTTGATCGGCCCGGTGTTCGTGACAGATTACCCGACCCCGATCTGCCCCCTCGCGAAGGCTGACCCCGACGCGCCGCACATCGCGGAGCGCTTCGAGGTTTTCCTCGCCAGCATGGAGCTCGGCAACGCCTTCAGCGAGCTCAACGACCCCGCCGAACAACACCGCCGCTTCGCCGAGCAGGTCGCGTCGAAGGACCCTGAAGCGCCCGGCGAGGTCGACCTCGACTACGTGCAAGCCCTCGAGTACGGCATGCCGCCAGCGGGCGGGCTCGGCATCGGGATCGATCGCCTCGTGATGGTGCTGACGGGCCAGGACTCGATCCGCGACGTGCTGCTATTCCCCGCGATGCGGCGCATCGAGCACGGCACAGCCGACGTCGACACGGATTCTGAATCGGGCGCGAGCTCGAAGGTCTAAGCCTGTGTACCAGACTTTCCTCAGCTTGCGCTACATGCGCTCACGCAAGACGAATTGGATCGGCGTAGCAGGCATTTTCGTCGCAGTCGCAGCGCTGATTCTGATTCTGTCGATCATGTCGGGATTCCTTGAGGAGAACCGCAAGCACCTGCGCGGCAATCTCTCCGACCTCGTCATCACGCCGACACAGAGCGCGATCGCCCACGGGCGCCGCCCGATTCACGACCTCGAGCAGATGCTGGCGATCATCGAGGCGGACCCGCGGGTCGAGGCCGCGACGCCGCAGCTAGTCTGGTACGGGCTCTTGACGCCGAAGTACGCCGATCGCGCGATGGAGCGAGCGATGCAGGACGGCATCACCCTCGTCGAGCTCGTCGGGATCGACGTCGAGCGGGAAATGAAGGTGACCGCGCTCGGCGCATCCCTGCGCAGCGACTTCGCGGTCAAATTTCCGACAATGGGTCGCCCAGCGAACCCGGACGACCCCTTTGAGCTCCCCGCCGACTACGAACCCGACGGCCGCCCCAAGCGGCCGATGATCGTCGGTGAGCAGCTAGCGCATCGCTGGTCGATGCAGGCGAACGACGAGGTCCCGGTCTTGACGGCGACCTTCGATCCGATTCGCCGCGAGGTCAAGGACGAGCCCTCGAAACAGTCGTTCGTCGTCGTCGGCTCGTTCCGGAGCGGCGAGAACGAGATGGACCTCCAGCGGGTCTATTTTGACCGGCGCGATCTCGCGGACTTCCTGGGCCGGAACGAGGGCGCGACGCCGCGCGATTATTCCGCGGTGGTCGTGAAGCTCGTCGATTATGCGCGCGACAAAGAGGCGGTCCAAAAGGACCTCAGCCGCGAGCTCTATAAAGCAGGTTTCTTGCAGTCGCCGCTCAACGAGACCGGCGAGATCATGACCTGGGAGGACCGCCGCCAGAACCTCCTCCGCGCGATCGAAAACGAGCGCGTCCTGATGGCGATCATGCTCTCACTCGTGCTCGTCGTCGCAGGCTTCACCGTCTTTGCGATCCTCTCGATGATGGTCTCGGAGAAGCGGCGCGACATCGGCATTTTGAGCGCGCTCGGCGCGACGCCGCCGGGGGTGATGGGGCTTTTCCTCCTGATCGGTACGTGGCAGGTGCTGCTGGGCAGCGCCCTGGGCGCATGGATCGGCGTCTGGGGCGCGCTGCGCATCGACGACATCGAGAAGCTCATCTCGCGCACGTTCAATGTGCAGATCTTGAACCGCGACATCTACTACTTCGATCACATCCCGAGCGTGGTCGAGCCGCTGTGGGTCGCGACGATCGTCCTCGGCGCGATCGTCTTGACGCTCATCTGCGCGGCCTTCCCCGCGTGGCGCGCGGCGCGCCTCAACCCCATCGACGCCTTGCGTTACGAGTGATGTCCGACCCTCGATCGAGCGCGGAGGTCGCCCTCGCGGCGCGCGGCGTCAAGCGCACTTACGAAGTGGGCCAGCACAAGCTCACGATCCTCAACGGCGTCGACCTCGACCTCCGTCGCGGCGAGCGCCTAGCGCTGATGGGCGCGTCGGGCGCGGGTAAGACGACGCTGCTCAACATTCTCAGTTTGCTCGACGAGCCGACCGCAGGCGAGGTCTGGATCGAGGGCGAGGAGACGTCCGGCTTCGACACCGCGTGGCGCGCCAAAGTGCGCAATCGCAAGATCGGCTTCGTCTTCCAGTTCTACCACCTGCTGGCGGAGCTGGACGCGCTCGAAAACGTGATGCTGCCGGCCCTGATCGGCCTTACGCGCGGCGAGTACTCGCGGCGCAAGAAGGAGCTGCGCACGAGCGCCCTCGACATGCTCGAGCGTTTCGGCCTGAAGGACCGCCTGCGTCACCGACCGGGCCAGATGTCGGGTGGCGAGCAGCAGCGTGTCGCGATCGCGCGCGCCCTGATCCTCGACCCCCCCATCCTGATCGCGGACGAACCCACCGGGAACCTCGATCGCACTACCGGCGAGAAGGTCCTCGAGCTCCTGCTCGACGAACAGGGCCGCCGCGGCACGTCGCTCCTGCTCGTGACCCACGACGAACGCCTCGCCATGCGCTGCGGTCGTGTCGCGCACATCGAGGACGGCCGTATCGCCGCGCCCGCGAAGTCGGTTTGATCGGAGCTCGAGACCTGTGTCACGTCGCATCACCCTCTTGCCTCTGGCTGCGGCGCTCTTCCTGTGCGGCTGCGGCGCGACGCAATCTGGAGAGCGCCTCGGCTCATCCGCGACCGAACAACGAGAGCCTGCAATGGGAGTGACCCTGCTCGTCCTGTACCTCGAGGTCGTGACCACCGATGTCGATACGACCTGTGACGCTCTCGCGAAGATGCACGGCGTGCAATTCGACGCGCCCGACGCCGGCTTGGGCCAGGCGCGCACGGCGACGCTGAAGGGCGGCGGCCGAATCGGCGTGCGCGCGCCGATGCACGAGAGCGAAACGCCCGTCGTGCGACCGTACATCCTCGTCCAGGACATCCAGGCCGCGGTCAAAGCGGCCGAGGCCGCGGGCGCGATGATCGCCCACCCACCCCTGGAGATCCCAGGCCACGGCACCTTCGCCATCTACATCCTGGGCGGGATCCAGCACGGCCTCTGGCAGCTCTGAGCGCGCGTCGGCTGCGACGAACGAACTCAGTCGCCCTCGGAGTCGAACGTGCCGCGCCAGCCGAGGCGATCACGCAGGCGCCGCCACGGATCGAGCGCGGGCAGGGTCAGGAGCGGGTAGGGCGCCGGGCCCTGCTGCACGATGAGGCGATCGCCTTCGTGCACGACGACGCCTTCGCGGCCATCGACTACTACCGAGGCTGGCTCGGTCGCGCCGGTGACCTCCGCGGTCAACACGTGCTCTGCGCCGAGCACGAGCGGTCGGTGGGACAAGGCGTGGGCCGAGATCGGCGTCACGAGCAACGCGGCCATCGAAGGCGCGAGGATCGGGCCGCCCGCGGCCAACGAGTAGGCCGTCGAGCCGCTCGGGGTCGCGAAGATCAAGCCATCCGCGCGGTAGTCCGCGACCCGCGCCCCACCGTCGAGCAGGCGGATCGCAATCATCGACGGACCCGAACCGCGCGAGAGAACGATGTCGTTCAGCGCCACCCAACGGAGCTCGCTCGAGCCGTTCTTGGGCACGAGGCGCGCCGCGAGCCGCATGCGCGGCTCGACGATGCTTTTGCCTTGCAGCACCTCGAGCAGGCCTTCGCGCCAGCGCCGCGCGTCGACCGACGCGAGGAACCCAACACGACCGAAGTTGATCCCGATCGTCGGCACGGGGCGACCCTCGAAGAGCTGCACCGAGGTCAGGACGCTGCCGTCGCCCCCGAGCACGACGACGAGGTCCGGCTGGGGACCCGACTCGGGCACGGGACAACGCACGAGGCCGCGTAGGTCGCGCGCCGACTCGACCACGACGCCGTGCCCCTCGAGGAAAGCGATCACCTGTGGCAGCGCGGCCTCGACCGGGCGCTTCGAGCCGTCCGCGAGCACGAGGACGCGCGCGAGATCGCTCCCCGCCGGCGGCCAACGCCGGACTTCGAACTGTGGATCGCGTGACGCCACGGGCGGATTTCAGCGCGGCGCTGGCCGCAGGAGCCCGAGGATCGTGCGCTCGAGGCCAGCTGCGTCGAGGCCGACCTCGGCCAGCTGTTCGTCGCGCGAGCTCATGTGTTCGAGGTAGCGGTCGGGGATGCCGAGGACCTTGACCCGCGCGAGCGGCGCGTCCAGCTCCGGCACGCGGCTCGCGGCCTCGAGGACCGCCGAGCCGAACCCGCCTGCGCGTTGGTGGTCCTCGAGCGTCACGAGGAAGCGGTGTGTTCGCAGCTGGCGCGTGAGCAGGTCCTCGTCGAGAGGCTTCGCGAAACGCGCGTCGACGACACCGACCTCGATGCCACGGGCCGCGAGTGACTGCGCAGCATCGAGAGCCGAGCCGACCATCGAGCCGTACGCCCAAACCGTCAGCGCCTCGCCCTCGCGCAGGACCTCGGCCGTGCCGGGCACCATCGGGCGGCGTTCACCCTCCGCGATCACCTCGCGGGCGACGACGTTGGCGCGCGGGAAGCGCAGCGCAAAGGGGTGGTCGACACGCGCCGCGAGGTCGACCATGCGGCGCACGTCCGTACCGTCACGCGGCGCCGCGAGCACGAAGTTCGGCAGCGTCCGCAGGTAGGCGATGTCGAACACGCCGTTGTGTGTCGGCCCGTCCTGGCCCACGGGCCCACAACGATCGAGCGCGAAGGTCACGGGCAGGTCCTGGAGCGCGACCTCCTGGAAGACCTGGTCGTACCCGCGTTGAAGGAAAGTCGAGTAGATCGCCGCCACGGGCCGCAGCCCGGCCTTGGCCATCCCCGCCGCCATCGCGACGGCGTGCTGCTCACAGATACCCGTGTCGTGGAAGCGCGCCGGATAACGGGCGCCGAACGCGTCGAGGCCCGTGCCCGAAGGCATGCCCGCCGTCAACGCGTGGACACGCACGTCGCGCTCCGCGAGGTCGATGAGGGCCTCGGCGAACGCCTTGGTGTAGGGCGTCGCCGACTCAGCGCTCGGGCGGTCGACAACCGCGATCACCTTCGGCGCCTCGAGCTTCTCCGGCACGCGCTCGGTGCGGACCGCCTTCTGGCCCTTCACCGCGTGCACACGCTCGGGGTGACTCGGGCCGTCGGGGTGCCCTTTGCCTTTCTCCGTCAGCACGTGCAGCAGCACGACCCCTTCGAGGTCGCGTACACGCCGCAGCGTCTCTTCGAGCAGCGCCACGTCGTGGCCGTCGACCGGCCCGACGTACCGCACACCGAGCTCTTCGAAGACGTGCCCCGGCACGAAAGCGTGCCGCATGACCTCGCCGAGGTCGTCGAAGGCCTTCGAAGCGCGGCGACCGATGAGCGGCAAGGCCTCGATGAGGCTGCGTGTCTCCTGGCCCGCGCGCTGCACGAGGCGGCTCGTGCGGATGCGCGACAGGTAACGCGAGAGCGAGCCGACCGACTTCGAGATCGACCACTCGTTGTCGTTCAGGACGACGAGCAGACGCTGCTTGGTCGCGCCGGCGTGATTCAACGCCTCGAACGCGACGCCCGCGCCGAGGCTCGCGTCCCCGATCACCGAGACGACGTGCGGCGCGTCCACCTCGCGCGCGAGCGCGGTCGCGAGCCCGAGCCCGAGGCTGACGCTGGTCCCGGCGTGGCCCGTGTGGAAGAGGTCGTAGTCCGACTCGTCGGGGTGCGTGAAGCCGCACAGCCCGCCCGTGCGGCGCAGCGTGCCGAAGCGGCCTTTGCGCCCGGTCAGGACCTTGTGCGGATAAGCCTGGTGCGAGACGTCGAAGATCAGCCGATCCCGCTTGAAGTCGAAGACTCGGTGGAGCGCGACGGTGAGCTCGACGATGCCGAGGTTCGACCCGAGGTGTCCGCCCGTGGCCTGCACCGTCTCGAGCAAGAAGCTGCGCACGTCGTCGCAGAGCAACGGCACGTCATCGGCATCGAGCGCGCGCACGTCGCTCGGATCCGAGACCCGCGCGAGGATCGGCCGCGACGGGTCGGGTCGCGAGGCTTCGGTCGGAGCCGCGAGCGCGTTCGGGCGCTCGGCCGCCTCAGGCGCGGCCTTCCGTTCGACTGCTGGACCGTGGCTGCGGTCGGCCCGGCGCTCGGGCCCGGCGCCGCGGGATGCTGGGAGTGAATCGCTCATAGCGAGGGCGCGGCACAGAGACCGCTCACCCACTACGTAGCCTATCAAAGGCGCGACGCCGCGCCCCGAGGCGTCCCAGCCTGGGTTGCCACGGCGGGTCACCCGCGGGTCACAGGTCGCCGAGCTCGAACGACTGCCCGTGTTCAGGCGCCACGGCCTGGTGTCCGAGGCCCCCGAGCGTCGCGACAAACGCCGCCGCGGAGCTGGCCTCACCGTGCACGACGAACGTGCGCTTGGGCGCCGGGAGCGGCGCGAGCCAACGCAAGAGCTCGTCCCGGTCAGCGTGGGCGGAGAGGCCGCTGAGCTGGCGCACCTCGGCGTTGACCTCGACGTCGCGCCCGTGGATGCGAACCGTGCGCTCGCCCGCCTGCAAGCGCGCGCCGCGTGTGCCGGGGGCCTGGAATCCGCCGAGCACGATCACCGTGCGCCGCTCGGGCGCGTGCCGACGCAGATGGTGCAGGATGCGCCCGCCGGTCATCATGCCGCTGCTCGCGATGATCACGCGCGGACCGGTCAGGTCGTTGAGTCGCATCGACTCATCCCGCGTCTTGTGGAGGTAGACGTTGGAGCCGAAAACCGTCGCGCCGCCGGAGAAGAACTTCACCGACTCGAGCCCGTGCTCCTCCGGATACCGGCGATAGACCTTCGTGGCGTTGATCGCCATCGGGCTGTCGATGTGGACGGGCACGTTCCAGCGCTTGCGCTCCTGGAGGCCGTGCAGCAAGTAAGCGAGCTGCTGCGCGCGGCCCACGGCGAAGGACGCGAACAGCGCCACCCCGCGTGTCTCGACGATGCGCTCGAGAATCGCCTCCAATTGGTCGGTGACCGGCTCTGGCGGGTGTGTGCGGTCCCCGTAGGTCGACTCGACGATGAGCACGTCGGCGGGCTCCGGGGCGGTGGGATCCGGCACGAGCGGAGCGTCGTAGCGACCGACGTCCCCCGAGAACAGGAAGCGCAACGGGTCGCGGCCTTCGCGCTCGACCTCGACGTCGATCGTGCCCGAGCCGATGATATGACCCGCGGGGCGGAAGCGAGCACGCACACCCTCGACGACCTGGAACCAGCGCCCGTAGGCCTCGCACGTCATCAGCGGCGTGACGCGTTGCGCGTCCTCGACCGTGTACAGCGGCAACGCGGGCGAGTGCTTCGAAAAGCCACGTTTGTTGGCGTACTCGGCGTCCTCTTCTTGGATGCGAGCCGAGTCCTCGAGCAGGATCTCGACCAGGTCCGCGGTCGCCGGCGTGCAGTGGATCGGGCCGTCGAAACCGTCGCGGGTGAGCCGCGGCAGGTAACCCGAGTGGTCGATGTGTGCGTGCGTGAGCAGAACCGCGTCCACGCCGTCGGCTTCGAACCCGGGGGAACCCCAGTTGCGATCCCGCAGCTCCCGCCGGCCCTGGAAGAGGCCACAATCGACCAGAATGCGGCGCCGGGCGCCGGGCGCGTCGCCGGCGTGAGCGCCAGAATCGCGGCCGGCCCCTACTTCGAGCAAGAAGCGGGAGCCGGTGACGGTGCCCGCCGCGCCGTGGAAGGTGAGACGGATCATGGCGATGAGCGTATCAGCCGACGAGGTTCGAGAGCTTGTCGAGCATCGGCTTGATGAGGTTCATGACCTCCGAGCCGCTCGGGAACTCGGCCTTGAGTTTGGTGATCGCGGTCGTGACGGCCTCCATGTTGGGCAGCTTGCCGTTGAGGGAGGTCTTGAGGCTGCCGAGCTTGTCCATCATGGGCTCGAGCGTCTCCTTGACCGTTTTGGCCGAGGCGAGGTCCTTGATGTTGCCGAGCCGCGAGGCGATGTCGCTCATGACGTTCTTCCCGGCCTCGGCGAGTTTGGCCGGCTCCATCTTGCTGAAGTCCATGTTCTTCAGGCTATCCATGGCGCCCATGGCGCCCGCGGCGGCCTTGTCAGCGCCGACCTTGACCGAGTCGACCGCGCCCTTGGCGGTTTCGCCGGGGGTCTTCATGGTGTCGGAGGCGTCGGTCTTGTTGCAGCCCGCGACGAGACCGAGCGCGAGCAGGACGGGGAGGAGGCGGAGGCTGTTCATGGATTTCACCAGGTTCTGAGAAAGGGCCGCTCGAAGCGAGACGGTTGATCGGGCGAACAGGGTACCCGATCGAGCCGCCCCTCGCCCGTGACGAGCCCGAGACGAGGCTGTCAGGGAGCCACAACACGCATTCCTGGCCCCGAGGACGCACTTTGGACTTGCGCAGCGCCCTCCGGGGGGCGCTCGCGCTGCGCTGCGGCCGCGCGACGATGAATGAGACAGAGCGCCACGGCCGCGTTGCGCCGAGCGGCCCTCAACCGCGCGGAATGGAGTGGCCGAAAGGGCTCCTGGGTGCCGACGAGGGGCCCGCATCGGTCCCCACACGCTTCCCCCATGCGCATCGTCTTCGTGGAGCTCTCCTGCTGCGCTCCGACTGCACACCAGGCAGCGAGTTTCGGCCCCACCACCGCCGAGCTCGAGCTCGAGCAGAACTTCGGGTTCGCGCGCGCGCTCGCGCGCCGCGGGCACGAGACGCACGTTCTGTCGACGGTCGCGGAGTTGCCCGATTCACTCCTGCCCGTCACCGTCCACGAGTGGCGCGCGATGGGCGAGCCCGTGACCCTGCGCCAGGCCTACGCGCCCTTCCATGTGCACGTCGCGCGCCCGGGTTGCCTCGGGCCGGGCCTTGATGCGAGCCCGCTCTGGACACGCTGGTCGCGTGCGTTGGGGGCGGCCGACGTCGTCATCGGCAGACTCGCGGCAGGCGAGGCCGGTCCCGCGGTCGAGCTCGCGCGCGCCCTGGGCGCAGCGCTGATCTTCAGGCTCCCGCCGCTGCCCCAGGACGACGCGGAAGGCGACGAGAGGCTCGCCGCGCTCGCCGCTGCGGACCTCGTGCTCTGCCCATCCGAGGCCGCGCGCGCAGCGTGGATCGCGAGCTGGCCCCTGACCGGCACGGAGCCGGCGGTCGCGTCCGCCGTGCTCGGCGAAGGGCTCGACGCGCGCGCGCTCGCTCCCGAGCCACGCAGCGCCCTCAGCCGCACGCCGGCGCCGCCGCTCCCTGCGGGTCTCGGGTGTGTGCTCTTCGACGGCGACGCGACCGAGAGCCAGCTCGGCGTCACGCTGAGCGCGTGCGCCGCGAACATTCTCGTGCGCCGGCAGGACCTCGGCCTCGTGCTGCCTCGGAGTGGCGACGTCGCGAGCGCTGACGGGAGCGCGAACCAGGCCGCGCGCGCCCGTGTCTTCACCGTCGACTCGAGCGAGGTCCTCCTGCGATCAGCGCTCGCGCAGCGCACGCGCCTCGCCGTCCTGCCCGACGATTCGCGGCTCGCGGATGTTGATTCGGCCCGCTCTGCGCTGCGAGCCCAGAGCTGGATCGCGCGCGGCGTCCTGCCGCTCGCGCGCGCGCACGGCGCGACCGGCGAGTGCCTGCGCGCCCTCGCGCAGCACCTGCCCGAATCGTTGGGTGAGTTGCTCCAGTTGCCGAACGTGGGCGAGCTCGATGCCGGGGACCTCGGGCGGCGACTCGCGGCAGTCCTCGACCACCCGGAGCTGCCTTACCTCGGCGCGCGCCTCGCCGCGCTCGCGGTGCGCGAGTTCGACTGGAGCGTGCGCGGACACACCCTCGACCATTTGCTCGCGCCGCTCGTCCGCGTTGTGCCGTTGCGCTCTGCCTGAGCGCGCGGCGACGGCGCGTGCGGCCTTCGGGCGCAACGCCAGAATGCGCCTGGTTGTAAAGCGACGGGCGACCGTGGACACTCCACCGCGATGTCCTCGAACCCGGCAGAGGGAGTCTCCCGCGCGGCGCGAACAGCGAGCACTTCGCCGTGGCCGTTGTCCGCGGCGGCGCTGCTCGCGATGGCCGTGATCTCATCGATCAGTTGGACCGCCTGCGCTGCGCCGCCGAACCCGCCTGCTCCGGTGCGCTCGCTGGTCGCGGTCATCGCGACGAGTCGGACGTGTTGGACCGGGGGCGCCCTCGCGGGCCCCGCCGCGACCGAGCCCGCGAGCGCGACAACGCTCGCGGGCGAGCGTCCCGCGAGCCCGGACACGCGCGCCGTCGCCTTGCGGTTTCGCGCTTGGGCTCTCGGCGCTGCGCCCGCAGGCGGCGACCCGCTCGCGCGCCGCGTCCGCCTCGGCGCCAACCTCCACGGCCCCGTCGCGCTCGCGGTCGACAACCCGTTGCTGCTACAGGGCCGTGTCGCCCGCGGCGGCGACGCGGTCGCTTGGGAACGCGCGCTCGCGCGCGTCGACGGCGCGCAAGAGCTCGTGTTCGAAGAGCTCGGCGCATGGACCGAAGTGCTCTTGGAAGGGACCACGACAGCGACCTCCCTCGGCGCGATCGATGTCGAACGCCCGCGGAACGATTTCCTGCGCGAGCTCTCGGCGCGCGGTCCTTATTCGCAGCGCGTCGAGCTGATCGTCGGCCTCACAGCATCGGGACTCGAGGTCGTCGTAGGCGCGACACGTCGCAAGGGACCGGCTGATGAGGACGAGGCGCCCTTGCGACGCAGCGCCCATGGCGACGTCGCGCAGGTCCGCGCCACGGAGCTGCGGCACGACGTGGCGCTGCTCTCGGACCGACCCTGGGAAGGCGGCGCGCCGTTGATGGTGCTCGTGCCGAGCCCACTCGACGCAGGCGCCGCGAGCCACATTCTGTTCAGCATCGAAGTGCTCGACACAGCGCCGAGCGAGGCGCTTCGCACGGCGGCCGCGCGGCGTGTCGCCGACGCCGACCGCCTGTACCGCGCCATCGACGAAGCGCCCGATGCCGAGCGCCTGGCCGATGCGCGCGCGCTCGTGGCGATCGCGAAGGATGACGGTCGGCGACCAGTGTTGTCGGTCCTGGCCGAGACCCGCGGCGCGCCGCTCGCTGGCGAGCTTGCGCTCGTGCTCGACGAGGCCGAGCTCGCCGTTTTCGCGACGCGCATCGCGGCCGCGCAGCCCACGCCCGGTCCGCAGCTCGGCTGGCAACTCGAGCGCGCCGCGCTCCTCTACGCAGCCGAGCTCGCGATCGCCGCGACGCCACCGCCGGCGCTCGGTGGCGTGCTCGCGCGGCGCTTCGGCCAAGCCGGGCGTTTCCCCGGGCTCCTCGAGGACGTCGCGTTCACGAGCCCCGACCGCGCTGCCGCCAATGCTCGTTGGATCCAGGAGAACCGCATCTACCTCGAGGACTCGGACGCGAGCGCGCGGCTGCGGGCCCTCGATTGGCTGCGTGAACGCGGCCTGGCGCCTGAGGGTTACGACGCGCTGGGGACGGCCGACGCGCGCCGCGCTGCGCTGCGCAGCGCTGAGGCGTCGCGCGCCAGCGAGAGCGCTGGGCAGAGTCCTACCGCCTTGAACGATCCGGCGCCAGGCCCGCGGGTTGATGTGCGCGAAGAGGCGGTGCCGCGATGAGCTCCGACAGCGATTCCGATCCCGAGGACGATACTGCGAGGAATCCCAGCAGGGATCCCGGCGGCGATACCGGGCGGGATCCCGACAGGGATCCCGACACGGAGCTCAACCTCGAGGACGACGACGCCGCGCCCGCCTTCGAGCGCGAGGCCGCGCCACGTGACCAGCACGCGCCGCGCAACGAACGTGCAAGCGAGGACGCTCCCGCGGCGCCGCCTGCGCGCCGCCGCGGGTTCATTCGCGGAGTGTGGCGCTGGACCAAGCGCGGGGTCGTCGCCCTCATCGTCCTGCTGGTCGTCGCGCGCTTCGCGCTCCCCTACGCGCTGCCGGGCATCCTCGCGCGTTGGGGCCGCGGGCACGGGCTCGACATTCAATACACCGACCTGCGCCTCGGGCTGCTGCAGGGCGAGCTCTCGCTCTCGGGTCTCGTCGCGCGGCCCCTCGCAGCGGCCTCGGCTGCGAATTCGAACGCGACTGCGAGCGACACCGGCGTCGCGAGCGAAGCCCTGTTCGGCGTCGAGTTCGTCGACTTCGACCTCGACGTCATGGCGCTCTGGCGCGGCGATGTGCGTGTGCGACGCGCGATCATCGACGGGGTCACGGTGCGGCTCGCGCGCGAGGCCGATGGGAGCTGGGAGTACACACGCTTCTTCCCCGCTGCCACCGCAGACACGTCGAGCGCCGACGTTGAGCCCGAGAAGGCGCCGGCGCCAAAACAACCGCCTTCCTACGACTTCACGCCGCCGCTGCGCATCGACGCGGCGCGCCTCCAGCACGTGCGCCTGCACCTCGTCGACCGCAGCGCAGCGACGCCCCTCGACACGCAGCTGCTCGTGGACGTGCGCCTGACGGACGTCGGCGCGCCGGACCGCGACGCGCGCCTCGAGATCGACGCGCGCTCGAAGGAGCTGCTCGATCGCTTCCGCGTCGAGGGCACTTTGCGCGGCGGTCCGCAAAGCTTGGAGGCCGCGCTCGAGGTCGCGCTCGACGGCTTCCGTCCGCAGCCGCTCGCAGGGATGCTCGCCGGAGTCGGCCTCGAGCCGCTCGCGACCGAGCTCGACGCGGCCCTGACCCTCGACGCGCGAGTCGCGCCCAAGACGCAGGACGCGAACACCGGGTCCGAACGCGCGAGTGTCGCGATCTTCTCCCTGCGCGACTTACAGGTGATCGCGGACGTCGAGGAGTCGTTCGCCGTCGATTCGATCGCGGTGGAGATCCCCCACCTCGCGCCACAGCGTATCCACGTCGCGCAGGCCCACGTGCAAGGCGTTCGAGGCCGCGCGCGGCGCCGCGCCGATGGCGCGCTGATCGCAGCGGGGTTCGCGCTCCTCCCGACCGATGGGCCCGCGACGGAGGCCGCATCGAATGCGAAGACCGAGGCGTCAGCGCCGACGGCGAGCGCTCCCCCATCCAAGTCGGAAGAGGTCGGAGCCTCCACGATCCTGGAGGTCGACGAGGTCCTGGTCGAGGCCTGCACGCTGCGTTTCGAGGACGCGGCCGTGGCGCCCGCGGCGGACCTCGCGTTCGAGCTCGTCGCGCTGCGGATCAAAGACCTGGTGCTCGATCCTGCGCGTCCCGACTCGACGGTCACGGCGCAGCTCGACGCGGTGATCCCGGGTGTCGCCGGCGCGCTGGCGCTCGAGGTCAGCGCGGCGCCGCTCGCGGCGCCGCGTACGTTGCGCGTGGCCTTTGACGCGACCGAGCTCGATGGCGCGGCCATCGCCGCGTACCTCGCGCCGCTCGGCCTGGCGCCGGACCTCCAGAGCGGCTCGTTCCGCCTCGCAGCCGAGGCGGGATTCACTCCCGACGCGACCGGGGGGTTCCGCGCCGAGCTCGACGTCTCCGAGCTGGCGCTGTTGCCCGGCGGCGGCGGTCCCGCGATCACGTTGCAGGAGTTCAAGGTGGTCGGCTTCGAGCTCGACGCCGCCGGCGAAGCGCTCGGCGTGTCGGAGGTCGCGCTCGTCCTCGATCGTCTCGAGGCGACGCGCGACGAGGCGGGCGTCGTGCGCTTCGCGGGCCTGCGCACGTTGCGGCCCGACGAGGTCGCGGCGCTGCCAGCCACGCCGTCCCCGTCGTCGCAGTCTCCGAGTTCCCCGGCGCCTTCGGACGAGGCTGCGCCGCCGAGCTCGCGGGCGGCATCGGACGCGACGGGTTCGTCGAACACAGACGGCGCGCCGAACGAAGCGCGGAGCGCGACCCCCGCCGACCGCCCGCCGCTGCGTCTCACCCTCGGCGAGCTGCGGGCCGGCGTGCGCTCGCTGCGTGTCGTGGACGGCTACACCGCGCGCCCGGTCGACATCGCGCTCTCCGAGCTCGAACTCGAATTGACCTCGCTCTCGCTCGGCGGCGGCGTGAGCGGCGACGAGCCGAATCACGGCACACTCGCTGCGCGTTTCGCGGCCGCGGGGCTCGCGCGCTCGATCGCGCTCGACGCGACGTTGAGCGCGGGCGATACGCAGAAGGCGCTCGCTCGAGGGGAACCCGGCAGCGCGACCTCGTTCGTCGGCGTCCTCGGCCTCGTGCGGCCGGTGACGATCGATCTGCGGATCGCGGGTGAAGGCCTCGTGACGGACGCGGTCGATCCATGGCTCACCGAGCTGGGATTCGAGTCGACGTTGCAGGACGGAACTCTGGGCCTCGCGCTCGCGGCGTCCGCCACACCGACCGCGGCGGGTGACGAGCTCACTGCGACGCTCTCGGACGTGCGCTTCCTGGACGGCGCGACGTCGCTCGTGTCGCTCGAGCGTGTCGAGGTCGACCGGATCGTGCTCGCGCCGGGCTCGACCGCGATCGGGACGGTGTCGCTGCGTGGCCTCCACGCCGGCGCGCGCCGCGCGGAGGACGGGGCCCTCGAGCTGCTCGGACTCCGGTTCCCGGCGGCTCCGTCCCCGGCACCGAACGTGGCCGGCGACGCGGATTCGACAGCGGCAGCCGGAGCGACTGCGCCCATCGCAGAGGCGCCCATCGCAGAGGCGCCCATCGCAGAGGCGCCCATCGCAGAGGCGCCCATCGCAAAGGCGCCCGTCACCACGACGCCCGCGCCCGATTCCGCGCCGCGCGCGACAGGGCCAGGCGCGGGCGGCGAGCCCGCCGACGCACAGGATCCCGCGCCGGTTTCTCCTGCGGTTGCTGAACCTGCGCACACGACGCTCGAGCGCCTCACTGTCGCGGACGTGCGCTTCGACTGGGACGACCGGGCGCTGCCGACGCCGGTCACGACCGCGCTGGAGGCTGCATTCGAGCTCGAGTCGCTGCACCTCGGCGTTGCGGGGCCACCCGCGACGTTCGATGTGCGCCTCGCCGTCCCGGGCAGCGTCGAAGAGCTGCGAATCGAGGGCTCATTGGACCTCGCGGACGGGCGCCAGAAGCTCGCGTCCACGTTGACGGGCACGGGCCTCGAGGCCGGCCCGCTGGCTGCGTACCTGCCACCGGAGATCGCGGTGAAGCTGCGCGACGGACGGGTTGCCGCGGCATGGACCCTCGACACGGGCCCGGCGTCGGCAGGCGGCCGCGAGCTGCGCTTCGAGCTGCGCGACTTCGACGTGCGCGATGGCGCCGAGGGCGCGCCGCTCGCGGGCCTCGCGCGTTTCACGCTCGCTGCGTCGCGCCTCGACAGCGCGGCCGGGGTCTACCAAATCGATGCGCTGGAGACGGAGGGTTTCGTGGTCGACGTCGAGCGCACCGGCCCCGAGCGCTTCGAGGCGCTGGGCTTCGTGTTCGATGCCGCGCTCGCGGCGCCGAGCGATCCGCTCGCGGGCGCGCCGGTCGATGGCGAGCCGCGCCCACCGAGCGGGCCCGCTCCGAACGGGGTCACACTGGGCGCGGCGACAACGAGCGAGGCGACACCGTCGACGGCCGCCGAAGTCACGGCGCCACCTGCGCCACCCGCGCCGCGCGTGCTCGTCGTCGGGCTGCCCGGCGTGCGCAGCGAGGACCTTCCAACCGTCGACATCGGCGTATTCCAGCTCGGCTTCGATCGTCTGCGATTCGTCGATCGCACCGCGCCCGAGGCGGTCCCGCTCGAGCTGCGCGCGCGCCTCGGCTTGAAGGGCGGGACGCGCCTCCTCGGCCCCGATCCCGAAGAGCTCCCGCCCATCGAGTTGACGCTCGCGGGGGCCGCGCCGCCGTTCGTCGGAGACATGCGTGTGGCGCTGTCGCTGAGCCCGTTCGCGCCGACTCCCGCGCTCGAGCTCGAGGTCGACGTGAGCGGCATCTCGGGTCCGGGCCTCGCGCAGAGCTTGCCCGAGCTCGCGACGAGCGTCGACCTGAGCAAGCTCCTCGACGGTCACGTGACGGGCCAGATGACGGTGACGTGCGACGTCGCGCGTCGCGGCCCGGCCGCATTCGACCTGTCGAGCGGCATCGGCGTGACCGTCGAGTTGACGGAGCTCGGCATGCGCGCGACGCGCGGCGGCGAGCTGCTCGCCGGCATCGAACGTGTGTTCGTGGACGCGCCGCGGCTGCGCCCCACCGCGGGCGATTTCCCGCTGGCCTCCGTCGAGATCGTGCGGCCGACGTTCCGCGCGCGAAGGACGGCGGAAGGCCTCGAGTTGCTGGGCGTCGTGCTGCGCGATCCGCCAACGCCGGGGTCCGAGGACACGGCATCAGAGACACGATCGCCCGAGACCGCGTCGACCGAGACCGCTCCGCTGAGCGAATCGCCGGCGGCGAACACAGACCTGGCCAACACGGACCTGGCGACCGCGACGAGCGCAACTGCGGTGAATCCGAAGGCGTCTGTCGTTCGAATCGGCGAATTGACGCTGTCGGGCCTCGATGTGGTGTACGAGGACGTCTCGGTGGAGCCGCCGTTCCGCTTGCCGCTCACGGACGCGGACGTCGAGCTGCGCGGTTTCTCGACCGAGCCCGGCAGCACGGTCGTCCTGCACGCGGAGCTGGTCTCGGGCCGCGTCTCTCTGCCTGAGCGCAAGTCGGGGGACAGCCTCGTCTCGGGCATCCTCGGCGCGGCCGCGGGCTTCGTGACCGGCCGCGCGAGCAGCTACCGGACCGAGGAGCGGCCACTCTGGGACAGCCTCGTGTTGTCGGCCCGGGTGACCCTCACGCCCGAGGCGCCGAAGGGTGTCGTGTCCCTCGAACTCGAGTCGTTCGAGCTCCCCGCGCTGCGCGGTCTCGCCGCGAGCTCGGGGGTCCAGCTCGGCGACGGCCTCGTCGACACGCGCGTGACGGTGCGTCTACTCGCCGAGCGCGGCGTGCGCCTCGATACGCGGACGGTGTTCTCGAGCCTCTTTATCTCCGAGCCGCCGGGCGGTCCGATCTCGAGGTACCTCTCGCTCCCCGCGCCGCTCGACACGGTCCTCTACGTGTTGCGCGACGAGAACGAGCAGCAGGTCATCCCGCTCTCGTTGACGCTCCCGCCGGAGGGCGCGTCGATGAGGAATCTCCTCGCGAAGATCTCGGTGACACTCGGCCGGCTCATCGGCGAGGCGATCGCGTCCTCCCCGCTGCGGATCGGAAGCGGCGCGCTCGGCCTCTTGGGCCTGACGGGCGGGTCCGAAGCGCCCCCCCTCGGCGCGCCGTACGTGGTGGACTTCCCGGTGCTCGACAGCAGCCTCGACCCGAGCGCCAGGCGTGTGCTCGCCGATCTCGTGGCGGACGTCCGGCGCGTCCCCGGCCGCACGATCCGCCTCGAGCACGAGCTCGGAGGCGGCGACCTCGCCGCCGGCGAACAGACGGCACAGCTCACGCCCGAGGCCCTGAAGGACCTGGGCGCGGCCCTGACAGGCAACCGCGACACGCTGCACGCCGAGCGCGACGAGCTCGCCGCCGAGGTCCGCAACCACTTCGCCGTCGGCCGCACCACCGCCGCCGAAGAAGCGCGCATCCAACTCGTCGACGTCGAGGCCCGCCTGACGGACACCGAGGCCGCCCTCGATCAGGTCTACGGCCGACTCAGCGGCGCAAGCTCCCGCGACGTCGACCGCGGCGCGCGCGCCCTCGCGGTCCTCCTGGGCGAAGCCCGCCTGACCGCCGTCCGCGACGCCCTCGAAGCCGCGGGCCTCCCCCCGACCCGCATCGAAACCCGCCGCCCCCGCGCCAACCGCTCGACGGGCGACGCCGGCGGCCGAGTGCAAGTCACGCAGCGCTGATCGAAAGCGACCTCGGGGTCAACGCAGCACCGTGCCCTCGACGTCGCCCTCGACCGTCGTCACCACTGGGTGGATGAAAAAGCTGATGGGCGGAAGGATGAACCAGTAGGTGAAGCTCGAGGTCTGGGTCACGCGGAAGCGCGTGCCGCCGCGTTCGGCGGCTTCGGCGGTGAAGGCTTCGAGGGTGGCGGTCTTCTTCGCGCTGCCGAGCATCGGGAAAACGAAGAGGCCGTGCAGCGCGTAGGACGTCGTCGTCTGGTATTCGATCGGCTCGCCGCGCAAGCCATTGACGCCGGAGAAGGACTCCGCGTGGGAGTGCGTGACGCAGCCGGTCGAGACGAGGAGCGCAGACAAGGCGATAACGCTCGAGAGCGTGCGCGCGAGGGTTCGTGTCATGGTGTAGAGACAAAGAGTCGGAGTGTGCGGAGAGCGGGCTTCACGCCTTCGGACGGAACACCTGGATGACCTCGGGGTCGTGCTCGAGGTACGCGGCGCCGATGAGGTCGAGGCAATACGGGATGGCCGGAAACACCGCGTCGAGACACTCGCGGATCGATTTTGGCTTGCCCGGCAGATTGACGATCAACGCGGCGCCGCGGATGCCCGCGGTCTGGCGCGACAGGATCGCGGTGGGCACGTAACGGAGGCTCGTCGCGCGCATGAGCTCGCCGAAACCCGGCATCATCTTTTCGCAAACGGCCTCGGTTGCCTCCGGCGTGACGTCGCGCTTCGCGGGGCCGGTCCCGCCCGTCGTGACGACGAGGTCGCAACGCTCGACATCGACCAGCTCGATCAAGGTGCGCTCGATCAGCGTCTGCTCGTCGGGGATGCAGCGGTAGACCTTCTCCCACGGCGAGCGCAGGTAGGCGCGGAATGTGGCCTCGATCGCGGGACCGCCGAGGTCCTCGTAGTCGCCGCGGCTCGCGCGGTCGGAGATGGTCAGCATGCCGATGCGCGCGGGTGTGGACTTCGTCATCGCGGGGGGAGCACACCGCGCTCGCCGAGGCGGTGGCCGACGTAGGGCAGGAAGCGCACGGGTTCGCCGAGGCCGAAATCCGCGCCGACAGGTAGGTCCACGAGGCCATCGCCTGCGGCCGCGGCGAAGAGGTCCCCCGAGCCGTTCCAACTCAGCGGATGGACGCAGCCATCGATGACTTGTGCCGGTAGGAAGAGGTGACGTTTGCCGTCGTGGCGGTGCGCGGCGCCGAGCGGCAGCGTCCACCACCGCGCCGTGCGCGCGCCGAGCCAGCGGTCGATCGTCGGCACGAGGAAGAGATGCGAGGTCGCGAGCACGCTGACCGGGTTCCCCGGCAGGCCGAGCAGCAGCGTGCCGTCCGGGCGTCGCGCGAGGAACACGGGCTTGCCGGGCTGGATCGCGACGCGGTGGAAGACGGTCTCGAAACCGAGCGCAGCGGCGGTCGGCGGGACGAGGTCTTTGTCCCCCATGCTCACGCCGCCGGTCGTCACGACGATGTCCGCGTCGGCGGCCCCCTTGGCCATGGCCTCCTCGAGGGTCGCGCGCTGGTCGTCCGCGTGCACGCGCGTGCAAGGGACACCGAGCGCCGCGCACAGGGCCACGAGCAGCGGACCGTTCGTGTCGCGCACACCCGCGTCGTCCTCGCGGCCGACCTCGTCGCCTGTCGTGATCACCGCGACTTGCGGCGGGAGAGAGACCTCGAGCTCGCGCGCGCCCGCCATCGCGGCCGACGCGAGGTGCACCGGCGCGAGGCGCGTTCCGGCCTCGAGCACCACGTCGCCCCGTGACGCGTCCTCGCCGCGCCGCGCGATGTTGCGACGCGGGGTGAGCGCGCTCGGGTCGAGCACCGTGATCTCGGACGGGCCCGCGTCGTGGCCGCGCCCGCCAGAGGCGCCTGGCCGATGCGCAGCGCCGGCCGAGGTGAGCTCGATCGGAATCACCGTCGTCCCCTCGGGCGCGGGCGCCCCGGTCATGATGCGCACGGCCTCGCCCGGCGCGAGCGTGCCCTCGAATCGTTGCCCTGCGGCCACGACGCCGCGCACGTGGAACTCGGCGCGATTGCCATCGAGGGCGAGCGCGTACCCGTCCATCGTCGCGCGGTCGAAACCCGGCTGGTCGCGGTCCATGACGATCGGGGCCGCGAGCGTCTGCCCGAGCGCATCCACGAGCGACACGCGCGTCGTGCGCGTCGGCATCGCGAGCGCTTCGAGGAGTCGTAGGGCAGTCTGGAAATCGAGCATCGCGGTGCCTACGGGCGCGACGATGCAGCGCCGGCCCGGGCGCAAGAGGATAGCGCGCGAAGTGGCCGTTTGGAGGCTGCGCGCTGCGCCGCGGCTTATTCCGGCCCCTTCCGGGAGACGTCCGCGCGGGGTGCGTCCACGCGCGCGAGGTCCGCGAGATACGCATGGACCAGCGGCACATCGAGCGGCGCGAGCGCAGCCCGCGCGGTGAGCTCCGCCAACTCGACCGACGAGACCCACGCGATGGCGTCGTGCGTTCGTTGTACCGGGCTCGGTCGCGGCGCGCCGCGCACCAGCGCGCAGCGATACGCGTCGAGGACGAGCGGGCGCGCGCGCTCGGCATCGACGCTGCGCGCGACAAAATCCCCGACTTGCACCTCGATCCCGAGCTCCTCGAAGAGCTCACGCGCCAGAGCCGCCGCGGGCGCCTCGCCCGGCTCGACTTTGCCGCCGGGGAACTCCCAGCGCCCCGCGAGCTCTGGCGGGCGCGTCCGTCGCGCGAGCAACACCTCCACACGCAGCTCGGACGCCGACTTCCGCTCGGGGCGCACGTCGCGCTCGGCGCCCACGTCGCGCTCGACGCCCACGTCGCGCTCGACGCCCACGTCGCGCTCGACGCGCACGTCGCGCTCGAGGATCCCAGCGGTGACGTGCACCGCGCCCGCGGGCGGCGCTGGCGCCTCCCGTTCCGACCCCGGCTCCGTCGTACCGTGCCCGCGGCTCATGAATGCCCGCCGCTCATGGGCTGTGGAAGACCTCCTCGAGAGAGGTCCACCACTCGCCCTCCGCGCGCCCGGCGAGGGGCACCTGACACGGCTCGGTCTCGCGCCACCAACGCTGGGTCTCGGGATCCGCCGCGACGGCGGCCATGTCAGCCGCGAAGCGCTCACCCGTGTAGGTGAAGTGACTGAACAGATAGAGACCGTCCGGAAGCCGCGCGAGATAGATCGAGTAGTCGCGCACGTTCGCCATCGTCAAGCGCTCGAGCACACTCTTCCACGGGTCCGCGTGCAGCTCGCGGTAGCGCGCCTCCCATTCGGGCCGCAGCCCGATCACCATTCCGACGCGCAGCTCAGGCAAGATCCCTCCCCCGTGTGTGCTCGGGGGCTTCGTCCATGTTCGAGGCCCCACCCAGGGCTCTGGCAAAACCCGCGGTCATCGGCCAGTCGGCGAGGAGCGCCTTCACGACCGCCGTGATCGGCACAGCCATGACCATCCCGACGAGCCCGAAGAGCTTGCCAAAGACGACGAGCGACAGGAGGACCACGGAGGCCCGCAGGTCGAACTCGTCGCCGAGCTTCTTGTTCTCCCAGATCTGCCCGATGCCGAACTGGATCGCGGTCGGAACGAGCAGCGCAGCCACCATGACGCCGATGCCGTGATCGCCCGCCAGAACGAGCGGCAGCGGCAAGAGCACCGCGACCACCGAACCGAGCGTCGGGATGAAATTCAGGAGAAACGTGAGGAGCCCGAACACGAGCGCCGCGTCGATGCCGAGCAGCGCCAACGTCACGCCCACGAGCAGCCCCGTGGCCGCCGAGCTGAACACCTTCACTGCGACGTAGCGCTTGACCCGTGTGTCGAGGAGGTCGGCGAGGCCCCCACGCTCCCGGCTGTGCTCGAGCAGCAGGAACATCAGGAAGATCAGCACCGAAAAGCCCTGGGAGGACAGCGCGCCGACGACCCCCAGGACCATCGACGTCGCCCGTTGGGTCGTCTCTATGACGCCCTCCAGGACGAGCTCGAGGATAGCGCCGGCGTCGGCTCCAGGTTCGGCCCCGAAGAGCGCTGGCAGGCCGGGCCACGAATCGACCGCGCGCTGGAGCAGCGCGATCAAGTTGTCCTCGTAACGCGGCAGCTCGGCCTGCAGCTGCCCCACGGACAGCGCGACGACGAGGCCCAGGAGCACCAGCACGAGCGCCCCGAGGGCCATCGTCGCCGCCACCGCGAAGGGCCGCGAGAGGTGCGTGCGGGACGCGAGGCCTTCGACCATCGGCGACAGGGCGATCGCCAGGAACGACGCCAACGCAAAGGCCACGAGCACCGACGCCAACCAGTGCAGCGCCGCGCCGCCGACCACGACCGCGATGACCACGAGGGCGATGGTGCGGACCCGCTCGTCGAGGGAGTAGGAGGTCTCCCCGCCGAGGAAGCTCTCCCCGCCTAGTGAATCTGGGGCGGCGCGGGGAGGAGCCTCGGGGCGAGGCGGCTCCTCCCGACGGCGCGGCCCTTCACCGGAAGTGCGACGCTTGGCCATCACCCGCAGGATAGCGTGCGGCGACAGGACTCGGTCGACTCCGCTGCCCCGCAAATCGTTGTCCTCGGAGCGCGCGGGGTGGGCGTTCGCGACCCCTCGTTGCGCTAGACTCAGTAGGCTTTGACTGCCCATATCGTCGTCATCGGAGGCGGCATCGTCGGGCTCGCCACCGCCCGCGAGCTCCTGAAACGGGAGCCGCGACTGCGGGTCTCAGTCCTCGAGAAGGAGGACGAGCTCGCCCTCCACCAGACCGGCCGCAATTCCGGAGTCGTACACAGCGGCCTCTACTACAAACCGGGGTCGTTGAAGGCGCTGACCTGCCGGCGGGGCAAGACGCTACTCGAGGAGTTCTGCAAGGAGCACGGCGTCGCACACGAGCGCTGCGGCAAGGTCGTCGTCGCGACCGAGGAGAGCGAGCTGCCGCGCCTCGAGCGCCTCGCGGGGCTCGCGGCCGCGAACGGCGTCGAAGCCGAGCGCATCGGGCCCGAGCGGCTGCGCGAGCTCGAACCGCACGCGGCGGGCCTCGCGGCGCTCCACGTCCCCGAAACTGGCATCGTGAACTACGTCGGGGTCTGCACCGCGCTCGCGCGCCAGATCCGCGCCGCGGACGGCATCGTGCAGCTCGGCGTGCGCGTGCAGCGCCTCGAGACGACCGCGCACGACGTCATCGTGCACATGGACACGGGCATCGAGCGCGCGGAGGCCGTCATCAACTGCGCGGGCTTGCAGTCGGACCTCGTCGCGCGCCGCTCGGGCGCAGACCCCGGCGCGCGCATCGTGCCGTTCCGCGGCGAGTACTTCGCGCTGACGCCGGCGGCGACGCACCTCGTGCGCAACTTGATCTACCCGGTGCCGGACGCGCGGTTTCCGTTCCTCGGTGTGCACTTCACGCGCATGGTCGCGGGTGGTGTCGAGTGCGGTCCAAACGCGGTGCTCGCCCTCGCGCGCGAGGGTTATCGCTGGCGCGACATCGCGCCGGCCGACCTCTGGGACACACTCTCCTGGCCGGGGACGTGGCGCCTCTTCCGCCAGCACTGGCGCACGGGTTTTGGCGAGGCGTGGCGCTCGATCCACAAGGGCGCGTTTGTCGAGGCCCTGCAGCGGCTCGTGCCCGAGGTCCGCGGGGAGCACCTCGTGCGCGCGCCCGCTGGAGTGCGCGCGCAGGCGCTGACGCGCGAAGGCGGCCTCGTCGATGACTTTGCGCTCGTGCGGCAGGGGCCGATCGTGCACGTGACGAATGCGCCGTCGCCGGCTGCGACGGCGTCGTTGGCGATCGCGGAGCGGCTCGCCGACGAGGTCAGCAGCGTGCTCGCCCATGCCTGACGCCGATGCCTGACGCCGATGCCTGACGCCGATGCCTGACGCCGATGCCTGACGCCGATGCCTGACGCCGATGCCTGACGCCGATGCCTGA